>Ga0105237_10000062_pt1 | contig 144236 bp, 126 predicted proteins | sample KBSC24metaG_FD_81520 | JGI IMG/M metagenome (GOLD analysis project Ga0105237, IMG submission 81520) | Corn rhizosphere microbial communities from Kellogg Biological Station, Michigan, USA - KBS C2-4 metaG | ecosystem: Host-associated > Plants > Roots > Rhizosphere > Soil | place: Michigan...
CTGGCCAGGGCCTTCGAGCACCTGGTCCTGGTCGACATCGACGCCGAGGCGCTGAACGCGACGGTCGCCGGGGTCTTGAAGGACCCCAGCCTGCGCGCGCGCACGGAGCTACGGGTCCTCGATTTGACCGGAATCAACGGACAGCTCGTGGGACGCATCGACGAGGCCGTCGCGTCGGCGGCGGACGCGGCCGAGGCGCGGGATCGCCTGGAGGCCCTCTGCTGGACGTACCGGCTTGCGCCCCCACGCCTGTTACCGCCGGAGGAGCGCGCCGACCTGCTGGTCTCCAGCTGCGTGCTCAGTCAGGTGTCGTGGCCCCAGCGCGTCTACGCCAGGCGGGTCTACGAGCGTCGCTTCTCTTCGCTGCCGGCCCCCCTCGAGCTGCGCTGGGCCCGCCACTTCACTTACCTGGAGCTGCAGCTCCAGCAAGATCACCTGACCTCGCTGGCCGGCGTGGCCGAACGGGTGGCGCTCACCTGCGATGTGGTCAGCAACGCCACCGTCCGCGACGCCACGGGCACCGAACGCAAGAGCGGTCAGGCCATCCGCACCCTCGGCGTCCCCTCGCTCCTGGAACGTGTCCCCAAGTTCTTTCAGGTTGCGGGGCAAGCGAAATGGGAGTGGGGCTTCTCGAAGGCCACCCGCGGTGGAAGCGGCTCCAGGAAGGACGTCGAGGGCCTTTGCCTGACTGGGCTGCCCGGCGGCCTCTGAGTCCCGGGCCCCACCCCCGTCTGCTCTCGTTCACAGCGACCATGAACCGGGCCCGAGGGCGACCCTGGTTCATGGCGTAACCCGATCGGGTGTCAGTTCCTCAGGTGAGGATCTCGGGCATCGTCGTGCTGGTCTTGTCCCAGCTGCCGAAGCTGGTGACTTTCATGCCCATGACTTGCTGGAGCGTGAGCATGAGCTCCGTGACCTTGCGTCCCGTCTTCCGGTAGTGGCGGTTGCCCTTGATCTTGCCGCCGGCATGACCCATCAGCACGATGTGATAGTTCTTCATGATGTGGCCGGAGGGCTCAGCAACATCGCTGATGCCGTAGATGATCGTGTTGTCCAGCAGCGTCGTCGCGCCGATCGTGGTGCCCTTCAGCGTCTTCGCCAGATCAGCGTACTGATCCATGATGTACTTCTCGATCGTCGCCGCTTTCGCGTTCGCGGCGGCGTCACTGTGGGTCAGCGCGTGGTGCTCGGTATCCAGCTGGATGATCGGATAGTGGTTGTCGTCGCGCGCGCCAGACCACAAATGGGAGTAAACGCGGGTCAGGTTGCAGGAGAGCGCGGCTGCGATCAGCTTGTTGATGGCCTTGCTGGTGGCCGTGACCTGCGTCAAGTCCAGGTTCGCGGCCTTCTCGGTCGGAGTCTTCGGCGCCACGCAGGTGCTCGCGGGGGGAGTCGGGTCGGTCGACGTGGTCGTCGGAATGCGCATCTCGAGCGAACGGATGCTCTCCATGTGAGCGTCGATGCGCTGCGAATCGCTCGTTCCCACGGTCGCTTGCAAGCGCTTGGCGTCAGCCAGGACGGCGTCCAGCACGCTGCGGCGAAGCTTGTTCGAGACATCGATCGGCAACCCGCCTTGGCCCATCGGTGTGCCCGTACCAAACAACTTGTTGAACAGCTTCGCGGGATCGCGTTCCGGCGGCAAAGGCATGTTCGGGCCGATGTGAGCGAGGTTGAGGCTGGCCGTCCCCATGTTCTGGCCCGTGTACTTCAGGATGCCCGTCTCCAGCGACTTGAATGGCTCATTGACATAGATGGCGTCGGCGACGAGCTGGTCGATGGTGGGCTTCCATTGCGTGCCCTTCGACGTCTCGGGCAGAGATCCATAAGGCGACTTGGCGATGTCCGCGGTGATGTTGCAAATCGTGCCGTCGCCGCCAGCCAACACGTACACCACACCCCACCCGTGTCCTTTGAACTGGGCGTCCATCATGTCGAGCCCGGTCACCAGCGTCATGTCCGCTTTGAGACCCAGGTCGTCAAAGGTCTGGAGATTCGGGGGGATCTGCCAGGCGTCACCGTCGCCGGTCCCGGTCGGTGTCCAGAGGGATCCCGGATGGATGCCGTTGCCCCAGAAGAAGATGCCGAACGTCGTGGGAAGCGGCGCTCCCGCCGCGAACGCCGTGCCGTTCTCATTACACATGGCGTCCAGCACGGGCAGCCACAGGGACACGCCTACACCAGAGATGATACCGCGCAGAGCATGTCGGCGAGAGACCTTGAGATCGTTCAGGATTCCCATGTTACATGCTCCCTGTCGTCATGATGGGCAGTGCGGGGGCAGAGCGGAACGCGTCACTGGCGACGAAATCGGCGAGGAACTTGCTCCAAGAGTAGCCGTCCGTCGAGAGTGTCTGAAGCAAGTTGACAATCTGGTCCACATCCTCGTCGTCTTCCGCTCGGCCATTCACGTTGCGGTAGAAATTGCGCAGCAAGCACGTCAGCACCGCAGAGTTTTGCCGGAGGACGGTCCCCAGCTGCGCTTCGCCGTCGAAGGAGACGGGCCCCGTCGCTGCATTCATCGTTCCCGTAGCATCGATCGGTAGCCCGTTCTCGGTATCGCGATACTTTCCGATCGGGTCGAAATGCTCGAGCGCCAGCCCGAGCGGATCGAAGAGCGTGTGGCATCCCGCGCATTTCGGATCCATGCGATGGGCCTCCAGCTGTTGCCGGGTGGTGAGCGTGGTATCGACCGTGAGGTCCGTGACGACGCCGGGCGGAGGTGACGGTGGCGTCGTGCAGAGGAGGCTCTCGAGGATGAAGATCCCCCGTCGCGTGGGGGAGGTCCGGTCTGGTTGGGATTGAGCCGCGATCAGAGCTGCCTGGCCCAAGATGCCTGCGCGTCCGCTCGTTGCCGGGAGCTGAACTTGGCCAAACCCGGACGCCGGCGCCTTGACCCCGTAGAGGGGAGCGAGGCTTGCGTCCACGAACGTCTGGTTGCTGTCGTAGAATGAACGCACATCGGCGTCGGGCGCCAGGACGATCTTCTTCAAGAAGAGCTGAGCGCCCTGCAGCATCGAGCTCTGCAGCGCGCTGGTGAACGTCGGGAAGAGCGTCGTGCTCTTGGACACGGCCAGGACTTGCTGAAGTTGGGCGTACTCGCTGAAGAACGCGACCATGTGATCGACGACCGACGGATCGGACAGCAAAGGCGCCGCCGCGGCGCGTACGCCGTCGGCGGTATCGAGTTGACCCGCTGCCGCGGCATCCAGGAGCGCCGCGCTGGGCGGTCGGCCGGTCAGCGCGTACGAGAGGCGACTCGCCATCGACAACCCGTCGTACTTCAAGCGACCGTTGGAGGGGTCCATCTTGTTGGTCTCGACCCGGTAAAGGAAGTTCGGCGATTGCAGCATTCCGGCTGTCGCGAAGGACAACCCGGTTGCCGCTGTGCCCCCCAGCGTCGCCGCGTTCTTGGCCACCGCCAGCCACTGCTGCACTTCATCGGCGGTGAGATCGCGCCGGAAGGCGCTCCGACCAAAAGTCTTGATGTACGTGGTCACGCAGGCGTCGCTGAGATCAGCCTTCGGCGTGCAGCCCACCAGCTTCTGCCAGCGGGTGCTGTCGGCGAAGACCTCGCCGGCCGCTGCCAGGCTGGCGGTCTCGTAGTCCGTCGCCGCGGTGTCGGTCACTGACATCTGGGTCGCTCCCACGGCCGCAAAGCCGGCGACCGAGGTGTCATCCGCCAGATCCATGGCAGTCGTCAGCGTGCCGAGGAGCGACTGGACGGACGCGAGATATTCCGCCTGGGTGAGCAATCGCAAGGTCACCCCCCCCTGGTTCAAGGGAACGGGGGCAGCGCCGCCAGTTCCCGCCCCGCCTGTGCCCGCCCCCCCTGACCCATCACCGCTCGACGCCGACCCGCCGGAGCCGCCGCCGCTCTGCGTCGACCCGCCCGAACCGCCGCTCGGCGTCGACCCACCGGAGCCGCCGCCCTGCGTCGACCCGCCTGAGCCGCCGCTCGAACTGGAACCCATCGAGCCGCCGCTGTGACCGGAGCCCATCGCACCACCGCTGCCCGTCCCATTTGGCGACGTCCCCTCCATGATCTGGCCGGTGCAGGCACCGCCCAGAGCAACCGAGAAGGCGAGCGCGAAGATCCCGGAGCCGGGCTTTGGCGCCGCTCGAGTGCCGAACTTGCGAAGGGAGCGCGATGGCGCGTCGCTAGTGCAACTCATGGATTTGTTGTTCCTTTCGAAGAAACGGCAATGGCCCTACGGTCCTGCCCGGGTCGAAGATCTGTGCCCGAGATTCTCTCGATCTCGCCAAGCCCGTCCCCAATCCGGCGCAGGATTGAGTACAAAGGCCTACAGTCAGCCGTCTCGGAGTTGCTCCGTGGAACCCGAGTGGCGGATCCTGCGAGGTAATGCACGGTCTCCTTAGACTGTCGGTTGCCACGTTGTTTTTCACAATTAGTTGCGAACCCGAACGAAAGCATGGACGATCCATGACCGCCACACCGCGGCGGGTGGCGGCGATGGCCTGGTGTCGGGCTCTCCCATCGCCTGCCGGTAGTGCCGGCTTGCCGTCAGGTCTTCCGGCCTTGCACCACTTCCGCCGCGACGCACGGGGGAGGGCTCGAGGGTGGTTGATGGCCGTCACCCGGTCGACGCGGGCGCGCGCACCTCGGCCGCGCCTGAGGAGGCAACAGTGCGGACCGACGAATTCGAAGGTCCGACCGATTCCTTTCCGTCATCGCAGCGGTCTACCTGCTCGATGACGTGCCGGCCCGTATGCGCCGGCACCCGACCAGAAAGGACTCCTGTCGATGAAGCTCCCCTCGACCATGCGCGCCTTGCAGCAGACCTCGCTGCAGGGACCCCGCGACCTGCGGCTGATCACCGATGCGCCGGTTCCCCTGCCGGCGGCCGGCGAGGTCCTGCTGCGGGTCGCCGCCGCCGGCGTCAACTTCGCCGACGTCTCGATGAGTCACGGCGTGTTCGGGAACGGTCCCCGACCGCCCTACCTGGCGGGCTTCGAGGCCGCCGGACAGGTCGTGAAGCTGGGGACCGGCGTGACCTCCCCGTCGCTGGGCATGCGCGTCGCCGGCGTCGGGTTCGGCGCCTTCGCCGAGTACGTGGTGGTGCCGGCGGCTGCCGTCCTGCCGGTACCGGACGGCTGGTCCGAGCAGCAGGCGCTGGGCCTGCTGGTGAACTGGCCGACCGCGCTCGCCGCGCTTGGCCCGCTGGGACGGCTGACCGCCGGCGAGACCGTGCTGATCCAGGCCGCGGCGGGCGCGACCGGACAGGCGGCCGTGACGGTTGCCAAGCGGCGCGGGGCGAAGGTCATCGCCACCGCCTCACCCGGGAAGCACGATCTGGTGCGCGCGCTCGGCGCCGATCACGTCCTCGACTCCCGATCCAGCCTGCTGGCCGCCGAGGTCTCGACCCTGACCGGGGGCAGCGGGGTCGATCTGGTGTTCGAGTCGAGCGGCGGCCCCACGTTCGACGCCAGCCTGGCAGCGGCCCGGCGCATCACGGGCCGGGTGGTGGTGGTGGGGCTGGCGGGTGGCCAGGCGGGGCTGACGAACTGGGACCTCGTCTACCGGCACCAGGTCCAGGTGATCGGCTTCAACCTGGGGACGCTGATCCAGGCCGCCCCGCAGATCTTCGGACAGGTCATGGGCGAGCTGGCGGGGCTCATCGCGGCCGGCGTGGCGACGCCAGGGCGGCCCGTCGTTTACCGGCTGGCTGACGGGCCGAAGGCGCTGGCGGACCTGGAAGATCGCGGCACGACTGGCAAGCTGGCGCTGGTGCCTTGACGCCCTGTTCGCCACCCGTTCGGCCCGCTGACCCGTTCGCCGGGGAGACGGCGCGCTACCGCCGCGAGCTGCTGGCGCATTGTTATCGCATGGTCGGGTCCGCGCACGACGCGGAGGATCTGGTGCAGGAGACGTACGTGAGGGCCTGGCGTTCATACGCCACCTTCGAACGGCGCGCCTCCATGCGATCGTGGCTGTACAAGATCGCCACCAACGTCTGCCTCACCGCGCTGGCGTCGCGGCCGTCCCGCGTGCTGCCGTCCGGGCTGTCGCGACCGTCCGACGGCCGCGATCGCCCGCCCATCGACGTGGTCCCGGGCCAGGTCTCCTGGCTGGAGCCGCTTCCCGATGACTGGATCGCCGCGCCCGCAGACGAACCCGACGCCCTGATCATCGCCCGCGAGTCGCTGCGGCTGGCGCTGATCGCCAGCCTGCAATATCTGCCCGTGCGGCAGCGGGGGGTGTTCCTGCTGCGGGAGGTGCTGGCCTTTTCGGCGGAGGAGACCGCCGAGATCCTCGGCATCACCACCGCCGCCGCGAAGAGCGGCCTGCAGCGGGCGCGGGCCCGCCTCGACGAGCTGGCGCCCGCGCCCGAGGCGCTGCTGGAGCCGACGGATCCGCGGGCCCGCGCCCTCCTGGATGGCTACATTGACGCCTTCGAGCGCTCCGACGCCCGCCTCCTGGTGAAGGTGCTGCGCACCGACGCGTCCCTCGAGTCGACTCCCTTCCGCGACTGGGTGGTGGGGCGCGCGAACTGCATCCACCTGCTGGGCTCGTACGTGCTGGGCACCCCTGGCCAGTGGCGGATGATCGCCACCACCGCGAACGGCCAGCCTGCCGCCGCCGTGTTCCGGCGGGATGCCGGCGGGGTGTTGCGGGCCGACGGCATCGTGGTGCTCGCGCCAACGCCGACGGGGGTCTCGCGCGTGGTCGCCTTCCACGATCCGGCGCTGGCGAAGCTGTTCGGGTTTCGCGCAGCCATGCCGGATTGAATGGCCCGCTTCCATCACGCGTGCGGCTTGTGCGCGCTGGCGTCCGCGACCAAAATGCGCCCCCATGGCGATCAAGCAGCTGAATCCGTACCTGAACTTCGACGGCACCGCCGGCAAGGCCATCGAGCTGTACCAGCGCGTGCTGGGCGCCAAGGTCGAGGCGCTGCAGCGGTTCGGCGACATGCCGCGAAACCAGCAGCCGCCCGAAAACAAGGACCGGGTCATGCACGCGCTGCTGCGCCTGGAAGGGGCGGGGGTGATCATGATCAGCGACACCATGCCCGGGCATCCGCTGCCCCTGGGAACCAACGTTCACCTGACGCTGGACTTCGATGACGAGGCCGACATGGGGAGGCGCTTCGAGGGCCTGTCCGCCGGCGGCAAGGTCACCATGCCGCTGCAAGACACCTTCTGGGGCGCGAAGTTCGGCATGCTGATCGACGCCTACGGCATTCCCTGGATGTTCAACTGCAACAAGAAGCCGGCGTGAAGAAGGCCGCCCGAGAACGATGAACGTTCAGCTTTGCAAGAAGTCAGTCGACCGGGTTCCTGGGGGGGCCTCCGGGGTGATCGCCACGCTCAGGGAGCGTGCGCACACGCCCGTGCTGAGGGACTGCCTGAATCGCTGCCAGCGCTGCGACGCGGGCGGCCTGATCGCGGTGGCCGACGGCATGCCCCTCGGCGCGGCGACGCTGGGGGCGCTGCTGGACGACCTGGACGCGCTGGCCGCCGAAGAACTGTAGGCGCCGGCCCGCCGAGCTGCGCCGGCGCAGGAAGCGCCGGCGCGCCTTCGTCCGCGCGCCGCCCCCCTGTCTGGTCGGCGCCACCTGAGGGGGGCGAGGTTGCGCGCTGCCGCCGCTAGCTGGATCTGCGGCGTCGCCGGCGGCCCCGGCCCCACAGCGCTGCGCCCAGGAGCACCGTCAGGGACGTGCCCCACCCCGAGGCGCCGCCGCCCGTGGTGCTGCACGAGCAGCCGCCCGCGCCGTCGCTGGCGCCGGACACGCTGCCGTCGGCCGTGCCGCTTCCGCCCGTGCCGCCGTGACTGTCACCGGCGCCGCCCGAACCGACGGTGCCGCCCGAGCCATTCGTGCCGCCCGACGAGGAGAGGCCGGAGTTGCCGCCGCTGTGGCTGGTCCCGCCGCTGCCCGTGAGGCCGCCGCTGGCCCCGTTGGTTCCCCCGCTTTGCGTGGCGCCGCCGCTTCCCGTGCGCGCGCCCCCGCTTCCGGTGACACCGCCGGTGGCGCCGCTGCTGCCGCCGGTCTGCGCCGTGGCACCGGCGCCGCCTCGCCCGCCCGCGCCCGTCTGTCCGCCACGGCCGGTGGCGCCGCCCGAGGCCGTTCCACCGCTGCCCGGTGCGCCACCCCCTCCGGCGCGTCCGCCAGCGCCGCCGCTTCCGCCCGTTCCAGAGCCTGCGCCGCCGTTGCCACCGACACCAAAGTCGTTATCGAAGGCCACGCCGTCGAAGGGCACCACGACGATCTTGGTGCCGTGATTGGTGCCAGGCAGGACCATGTTGTCCTTGTCGACGTCGGACACCGCCCAGGTGATGTGGGTCGGGTGGCCGCCTTCCAGAACCACGCCGGGGCGCTCCATCTTGTACCACTGCGTGCAGGTGGTGGTTCCCTCGTAACAGAAGATCTTCTGGTAGTCCCGGGGAGACCACGCGTATCCGTTGTCCTTCCAGTTGAGGCCGTCGGCCGAATAGACGTGCCAGCCCACCCGATCGCCGGAGCCCGAATAGATGACGTGGTAGACGCCCCCGCTGCGCCAGATGTGCGGATCCTCTTGATAGGTGTAGTTCGGGTTGGATACGCCGGGCGTCGAGGTCCGCTTCGGGTAGATGCTGTCGGTCATGTTCTGGGTGTAGCCGCACGTGGGATGCTGCTTCACGTAGGTGCCACACAGCGTGTCCGAGATGGCGATGGTCCCGTTCCGCTCCACGATCTCGAACTTGTTGTCGTGGCGCGGAATGAGGCTGATGTTGGACGCGCCGATCTGGCTGGTGGGTGAGCAGCCCGTCCAGGGGCCGTCGAGGGAGTTGGACTTGTAGATCGTGAGAGGAACGATCTCGCTGACGACGACCGCGTAGCTGCCGTCGGGCAGCTCGACGGCGGAGACGTTGTGTCCCTTGTGAGAACCGTTGTTGCTGTAGACGTAGTCTTGGCGCTGGTACGGGCCCAGCACGTTGCTCTGGCTGATCGCGTGATAGGCGTCGGAGTTCAGCCAGCCCGTTCCGAAGTTCGTGTCTCCGGAGAACGTGCTCATGAACATGTGGTACTTGCCGTCCTGCGCCTTGATGATCTGGCCATCCCAATAGTAGTAGTCGGGGTGAACGCCCGCGCCCTTGGCGCTCTCGATCCCGTTCGATATGTCGCGCGGCAACACGCCCGCCACGCCCCACGTGGCCGAGCTGAGCGGCGAAACCATGGGGGTCGGTTTCAGGTACTCTTCGAAGGGCTTGGCGGTGGCGGTGCCAGCCAGGCCGACCCACGCGAGGACGTACGCAAGGACGACGGCCGCTGCGATGAGGGGGGGCCCCTCGGCCCGCGAAGGCCCCCCGAGACAGGTCACCCTTCTGATCGAATCGGCGGGTGCTCTTGTCGGGGACGTGGGGAGGGGAAGGCGTGCCTTGCGCATCGGGGACCTCGTCTGCGAATGGGATAGATGGCCGGGCTGAACGGCCGGTACACGATCGGCGGGGCCCGCGGGCGGTGGACGGCTGTCTCGGCCTGGAAGGGAGCGAGCAGGCCGCCACCTGCCTGGGCCGCCAGCGCAGTCGCGCCGCCCCAGGAACCATTTCGGGAAGAAGCCCCTGTTTCGCATCCGTTCGATCCCCACGGATGTCCTTGTCGCGAGGAGGCCGGAATTGTGACCAAACCCGGGCGCCGGCCCAGGCGTCCCGCCCGATCACCCTCTATCCCGCGAAGAAATCCGGCCCCGGGGCCAGGCCGGTCAAGGCATCCCGACGAACGTGGTCACGCTTTCCGCCGACAGCGTGACCGCGACGCGGGACTGTGCGACCGTGACCGGAGTTCCTGCCGCCAGGTTCTTGGTCGCCGAGGTCTCGTACGGCGTCAGGGAACAGGGCGCGTTTCCGGACACGTAGAACGACACGTTCGCCGCGGCGGTGTTCGAGTTGATGGCGACAATCGACAGCGCGTTGGTGGCCGGGTTGACGTAGGCGCTGACCAGGACGCCCGAAGGCGAGGTGCCGGAGGTGGCCACCCGCTTCCAGCCCGGGCGCACGAATCGCGAGAAGTTGCCCATGGCCCACAGCCGCTTGGTCCACACCTTGGTGCCCGTGTCGTACAGGCAGCCGCTGCTGTTGCTGCAGTACATCCACCAGTAGTGCCACGCGTTCAGGTTCGCCTTCGTCAGATCGTTGTGCATCGTCTGCGCCGTCAGGATGGCGCTGGCGATGCCGTCGCCCGGCGAATCGTTCTTCGCCGCCCCGGTGTCCACCTCGGTCTCCCAGTACTCCTTGTTCGCCGCGGCGATCGTGGGCTCGGAGGGCAGGGTGCCGCAGCCGTACTCGTGACTGGCGAAGATATTGACGGCGCTCCAGGCGGCGGTATCGCCCTGGATCGAGGAGAAGTAGGTCTTGAATCCACAGGCGTTCTGCGTCTCGGGCCCCATCACCTTCACGCCCAGGGGCGCCATGGCGGGCCCCAGATAGCCGCCGATCCAGCTGGTCAGCTGCGCGGCCGTGTACGACGTTGTCTGGTTGATGCCGCAGCTGTCCGGCTCGTTCTCGGCGGAGACGGCGTACAGCGGAACGCCCTGCGACTTTGCGGTCATCACGTAGGTGGCCAGCGTCTTGGCCCAGTTCTGCGGGTCCGACAGCACGGGGACGCTGCTGCTGCAGCCGTTGGTCATCTGGGTGGTGTAGCTGCCCCCGGGTGAGCCGTTGGTGCCCGTTCCCCAGGGCGTCATCCACACCGTCACGCCGTACTTCACGGCCCCCTGCGCGATGGAGAGGCCGTCGCCGTAGCGGATGCGCAGCAGGCTGAGGCCGGCGCCGGTGGTCGTCGACCACAGGTACTCGGGATCGGAGGCGTTCGAGTAGCTACCGGCCCAGGCGGACGACACCCCGAAGCCGGTGATCTGCTGTTGCAGGCTGGCTTCGTTGATGGTCAGGTCGGCCGACTGGGCGGCGCCACCGCCGCAGGTCCCGCTGCCGATGCTGCCCCCGTTGGACTGGCCGCCGCTCCCGGGCGTGCCCCCGCTGGCCCTCCCTCCGCCGGCGCCGGCGCCGCCCGAGCCGGTTCCGGCCGCGCCGCCCGAGCCGCGTCCGCCGGTCCCGGGCACCGCGCCCCCGCTGCCGGGGCGCCCACCGGCCGCGGTGCCGCCGGTACCAGGGGGCTTGCCTCCCGATCCGCTGCTGGTCGTGCCGCCCGTGCCAGCGGCCGTGGTACCGCCGGTCCCGGCCAGATGGCCGCCCGTTCCCGCGACGGTGCCACCGCCGCTGCCTGCGGTGTGGCCGCCGGTTCCGACGGCGCTGCCACCGCTGCCCGAGCCGCCGCTCCCGCCCTGATTGCCTTCATCTCCGGCGCCGGCGCAGCCGCCCAGCGCCAGCGCGGGGCCGAGGAGGAAGAGCAACGCGCCGCCGCCCAGCCAGGCGCCTTGGCACGTCGTGGTCCTGCGATGCCGAACCCCGGGGGAGATCGTGCCCATCACTTTTTACTGCCGCCGTGGCGCCGGCTGTTCACCGAAAATCGACCCCGGGTGCTGCCGGCACGGCCCGAACATCCCAGGCCAGGTGATCGGCGCTACGATGGCCGCCCGATGCGCCTGCCTGGGAGCCAGGGTGCCGACGAAGCGCCGGCCCGCGCCGCCGAGCTGCGCCGCGCGCTGGACCGGGCCGGCTACGACCAGGGGAGCCTGCAAGCGATGCTGGGCGCGCCCGACGCACGCCTGTCGGTCGACGAGCAGCGCTGCCTCTGGCTGTGGCGCGCGCGCGACGGCCGGGACGACCGGGCGCTGCTGGCGCGGCTGTTCCTGCTCGAGTCGGCCGTGCCCCTCGCCGCCGGTCGCCGGGCCCTCGGTCAGGCGGCGCTGTCCGCGGCGCGCGCGCTGGGATTGCTGCGGGTTCGCGGCTCCCGGCTGGAGCCGCGGGTGCAGCTGGGGCTGCACGCAGGCCTGCTGATCGCCGGCGATCTCGAGTTCGGGGCAGCGGATGCCCGCCGTCGCGACCACGCCGGAGGCCCGAACACCGCCACGCTGCTGCTCGACGGCATGACGGTGCGGCGCCCGGTGGCGCGGGCGCTGGATCTGGGCTGCGGGGGCGGTTATCTGGCGCTGCGGCTGGCGGCGCACGCCGCCGCCGTGTGCGCGACCGACGTATCGGTGCGGGCGCTTCGCCAGGGCCGCCTCAACGCGGCCCTGAACGGGATCGGGCATGTCCAGTTCGCGGTGTCCGATCGCTTCGCGGCGCTGCAGCGACGCAGGTTCCAGCTGATCACCGGAAATCTGCCCTTCGTGATCTCGCCCGAGAGCCGCTTCGTGTTTCGCGACGCTGGCCTGCGGGGCGACGGCTTTCTGGCCTCCGTGGTGCGGGCGACGGGACGCCACCTGACCGAGGGCGGAATCGCGCAGTACCTGGCGCAGTGGGCGCACGGCCCCGACGAGGAACAGCAGGACGGCGGCGCGGAGGAAGCGCGACTGGCCCGGTGGGTTCGCCCGGCTGGTTGCGACGCCCTGATCATCCGCCTGGAGCGCGAACCGGTCGACGTGTACGCGAGCCGCTGGCTGGCGGGGCCGGGAGCGCCGCTTTCAGCCGACGAGCGGGCCCGGCGCATGGCCCGGTGGATGGCCTACTACCGGCGGCTGGGCATCCGCGCCATCAGCACCGGCCTTTTCTGCCTGCGGCGGCGAGCAGCCGCGCGCCACCTGTTCGCAATCCAGCCGTCTAGCCCGGCGGCGCCGCCCAGCGGCGCCGACATCGCCGCCTGGTTCGACGCCGCGTGAGCGCCGTCTTCGGGCCTCCACCTTCCACCTTGCGCCCGAAACCCCTGTTCCAGAGCCGCAGCCCGTGAACCGTTCCACCGCCCGCCGCCAACGTCGTGGAAAACGGGCCCATTCGGCGCGATGATCGCGCCATGACGCGCGCGCGGGCCGGGTGGGGAGCGGGGGTCTGCTGTCTGCTGGCGGCCATTGGTCTCGGGGCCTGTCACTCGAGCGGCGCGACCGGCGGCGCGGGAGGGGGCGACTCGCCGACGGGAGGCGCGCCGGGCAACGGCGGCGGGTTGGCGATGGGTTCGGGTGGCGCGGCGGGATGGGGCGGCACCACCGGCATCGACGCCGCCGTGTCCGCGGACGCCGCGGATGACGTGGCGACCGACGCGTCGTTGCTGGCCCGCGAGGATCAGGCCTGCCGCCAGGCGATCATCGTGCAATGCCAGCGCTGCAGCAGGTGACCTGCACCGACTTGCAGTCGGGCCTCGGGCCTTCGTGCCTGGCCCGCGGGAGCGGCGCGGCCGGCGCCCCCTGTAGCGCGTCCAGCGAGTGCGCCTCGGGGTCGTGCTCGGGCCTGGCTCCTGGCTGCGGGACCTGCAACGCCGAAGCGGCGCCCGGGGGGGCGTGCGCCGGCGACAGCGCGTGCCCGCTGGGGCAGAGGTGCGAGGGAACGTCGAGGATGTGTGTTCCCGTGCCGGCGATGGTCACGCATGCGGCCGCGGGTGCGCCCTGCGACTTGACGGCAAACCCGCCGGTATCGTGCGAGGGCGATCTGCTGTGCATCAAGAACGGCAGCGCCAGCACCTGCACGCCGATACCCGGCGAGGGTCAACCTTGCTCGGCTTACAGTCCGCCGTGCGCGGCCGGCCTGGCGTGCGACACCGTGCCCCCCGGGAGCACGGTCCCCCGGCTGTGTCATCAGAACCCGCTCTGTGGAAGCGCGCCCTGTCCCGACGGTCAGTACTGCTTCGAATCGTCGACCGTGCCGCTGACCTGCCGTGACTACGTGAAGCTCGGGGCAGCGTGCATCGCCGATTCCTCGTCCAGCGCGTACCGGGCGTGTGCTCCGGGCTCCGTCTGCCTGGGCGTCACCAGCGTCTCCGACGGCGACGGCGGAATGACGATGCAGGGGACCTGTGCCGCGTATCAGGAGCTCGGCGCCCCCTGCAGCGCCACCACGCCTTGCCGCTCGCCGCTGGTGTGCCAGGCGGGGGTCTGCGGCAGGTTCGATCCCGAAAGCTGCTTCCAGCCTGCGGATGCCGGCACGGACTGACGCCCGCTAAGCCAGAAAGGTCGCGGCCTGCCTGAGCACCGCCGCCGCCTCGGGGCCGCCCGTCGTCAGCTTCTCGTGCGCCACGATGAGCCTCTTCAGGCGCGGCGTCTCGGCCAGCTGTTCCAGTTGTCGCCGCAACAGCGCCCGGTCCTTGACCACCAGCAGCTTGAACAGGCGGTGCACGCGCGGCCCCGGCGCGGAGTCGACCAGGGTCACGAACAGCCGCCCCAGCAGATCGGTCTTCATGTCCATGTTGAAGACGACGTCGCCCAGGATCAGGGTGATTCCGTCCTCGGATTCGACGGTCATCACGCCCTCCTGCTCTCCGATGCCGTCCAGCGGTGACAGCACGACCGTCTCGTTCGAGGGGAAGTCCTCGAAGGTGCCGTCGGCGCGGTGGACACGCTCGACGGTCTTGCGGGCGCCTCGCGGGACCAGGACCAGCAGCTCGGGATAGCGTCGCTTGAACGCGGGCAGATCCAGGCGGTGATAGCGGTTGGGGATCACCAGAAAGGCCGGGCGTCCCCAGGCCTCGATCTCCTTCATCAAAGGCTCTTCCAGCGCGATCGCGCTGTTGATGACCAGGCGGCCGTCGGTCATGCGGGCGATGACCATGTTCCGGCGCATCGACATCCCGGGCAGCGAGCCTTCCACGCGCCACAGGTTCTCGGTCAACTTCTGCAAGCGGCCGTGCGGACGCACCACCCATTCGTTCGACGGCTTCGCCATGTTTGCCCGCTCCATGTGGGGGCGACCGCCGGGCGAGGCAAGGCCCCGCTCCGGCGGGTCCGGACTGGTCGGAGCGCCGCTTGACTCCATACCAACCGGTTGGTATGTCTGCCAGCCGTGGTCACCGCCAGCGCCAAAGACAAGCTGCTCGACGCGTCCCTGTCGCTCATTCGCGAGCGGGGTTTTGCCGCCACCACCGTCGACGAGCTGTGCGCGCGGGCGGGGGTGACGAAGGGGGCTTTCTTTCACCACTTCGACAGCAAGGACGCGCTGGGCGTGGCTGCCGTGGCGCACTGGTCACGCTTCGCGAGCGGCCTGTTCCAGACGGAGGCTTACCGCCAGGCGCCGGATGGATTGGGACGGGTGCGCGCCTATCTGGCGCTGCGGAAGTCGCTGATCCGCGGCGAGTTGCCCCAGTACACCTGCCTGGCGGGCACCATGGTGCAGGAGACGTACGCCTCGCATCCTGCGCTGCGGGACGCCTGCGCGGACTCGATCTTCGGACACGCCGGCGCGCTGACCGAGGACTTCGCCGCCGCCATGAAGGAGCGCGGGGTGCGCGGGCCCTTCACCGCCGAGAGCCTGGCCGCGCACACCCAGTGCGTTCTGCAAGGGGCCTTCATTCTGGCGAAGGCGCGCGGCGACGGGACCGTCGCCATCGAATCGATCGAACACCTCGAGCGCTACGTCGAGCTGCTGTTCGGCCGCGCGGCGGCCGCGCCGCCGGAGCCGAGAGCCCATTTCCATCCCCAGCAGAAAACATCAACCGCGCCAGCGAAGAAAAGGAGAAGCCCATGAATCCAGTCGTTCACTTCGAGATCCCCTACGAGAACGCCGAACGCGCCTCCGCGTTCTATCGCGCCGCCTTCGGGTGGCAGACCCAGCAGTACGGCCCCGAGATGGGCAACTATGTCGTGCTGACCACCGCGACCAAGGACGTGCTGCCGACCGCGACCCGCGGCTCCATCAATGGCGGCCTGTACCAGAAGAAGGCCGGCTTCCCCGAGCAGCACCCCTCGATCGTCATCGGCGTCGACAACGTGCAGACGGCGATGCGCGCCGTGCGCGACGCGGGCGGCGAGGTGCTGGGCGAGCCGGTGCAGATCCCGGAGGTGGGGCTTTACGTTTCGTTCCTGGACACCGAGGGCAATCGCAACAGCCTGCTGCAGCCCAGCCCCACCATGAAGAAGTGATCGGCCGCCATCGCGCCGCCGATCGCCTGATCATCGGGTCGGCGGCGCGAGCCGTTCAACCGCGGGCGAAGCGTTGCCACACGCCGCCGATGCGCCGCTCGTGCGGCATGAAGGCCAGCTTGTAGGCCATGGAGTGATTTTCGCGGATGGCCAGCCCCAGGTAGAGCCATTGCAGGCCCATCTTCCGCGCCAGCGCCAGCTGCGTGAGGATCGAATACGTGCCCAGCGACAGGGCGGCGTGGGCGGGATCCCAGAACGTGTAGACGGCCGACAAGGATCGCTCGCCCCGGTCGATGATGGCGACGCCGGCCAGCCTGCCGGCGACCGTGTAGCGCAGCTCGAAGCCCTCGGCGCAGCTGGTCGCGAAGTAGCTCTCGTACTCCGCTGATTCGATGGGCGGGCGGCCGTCCTGATCCAGGTTGCGGCCGCTCTGATGGGCTCGATACAGGGCCAGCCGCGCCTCGTCTACCTCGATGCGGCCCAGCGAGACGGTCACCGCGGCGTCCCCCTTGGCCTGGGCCCTGCGTTGCGAGCGGGATGGGACGAACGCCCCCACGTCGACCCGCAACGCCTCGCAGGCCGCGCAGGCGGGGCATTGCTGGTTGTACAGCATCATGCCGGCGCGGCGGTCGCCGGCCGCCAGGCGCTGGTCCAGCTCGGCGCCCGTCAGCCGACGGGCGGGCAGGCGGAGGGGCCTCCGGGCCACCCGCCCCGGCAGGTACGAGCACGGTTCGTCCTCGTCGTGGACGACCAGCTCGGGCGGGATCACGGGCAGCAGGCGCGCCGGCATCTCCTCACCAGTGCAGGCGGGTCTTCAGCTCGCCGGCCAGCAGATCGGCCATGATCTGGTTCTCGGCCGGGTTGGGGTGGTACTGGCAGGCGGCCTTGTCCGAGGTCTGCGGCTGGATCTTGTCGAAGAACTCGATGTTCTTGTCACCGGCGGCCTGCCGCGCGCTGACCACCGCGCTGATGTGGCCGCGGATGGTGTCGAGGTCGCTGCCGCTCAACAGAGGCCCGATGATGCAGACGATCAGCGCGTCGGGATACTTCATGCGCACCGTCTGGGTCAGGCCCAGATAGGCATCGCGGAAAGGCATCCCGGGATCGCCTTTGCCGTTGCTGATGTCGTTCGTGCCCAGGTTGATGACCACGGCCTGGGGCGCGACCGAGAAGTCCCAGGCGGGCGTGGCGCTTCCCGTCAGGGTGCGCCCGTAAACCATGGGCATGGTGTTCATCATGTCGCCGCCGTAGTTCCGGTACGCGCCCTGTCCCGAGGTGGCGATCGTGCTCAGCTCGGCGCCCAGCGATCGGGCCGCCACCGCCGCGTAGGTGTCCCAGTGACTCTCGGTGGGGTAGCAATCGTTGTCGCCCAGCTTGCCCAGCGTGCCGTAGCCGCAGGTGATCGAATCGCCGATGACCTCGAGTCGCCTGCCGGAGGGCGCGGGGGGCGCCGTCAGGGCGCCGCCACCGCCGACGGTCAGACCCATCAGCTGCGAGTTACCCTGCGCCCCTTCGGTCTGGCGGTACAGCTCGACGGTGTGCGTGCCGGCGCCGAGGCCGCTGGCCAGCATCTGCGTGGATGGACCGGCGGGTGCCGTGAAGACGGGCTGGGGCACGCCGTCGACGACCGCCTTGAACAGGGTGGCGCTGGCGCCGTCGTTCAGGCTGGCGGACAGCGACGTGCCGGTGAACTGCGCGACGAAGCCCGTGCCCGACCACGCGAAGCGCGGGTGCTGCGGGTCGGTCGCCAGGTCGACCCGCCCGAACCAGCGAACGCCGGCCGCGACGATCCCGCTGTCTCCGTGGCCCGCGCCCCCGCCGGTCGCTCCGCCTGACCCCGTCGCTCCCCCGGCGCCGCCGCCGCTCGTGAGGCCGCCGCTGCCGGTGGCACCGCCGCTGCTGCTGCCGGCGGCACCGCCGCTGCTGGTGCCGCCGCTGCTGGTGCCGCCGGTACCGACCAGACCCCCGCTGCCGATGACGCCGCCGCTGCCGCCGGCCCCGCCCGAACTGGCGCCGCCCGTGCCGGCCGGTCGTCCGCCCGTGCCGCCGCCGCCGACCCCGCCCGACGAGCTACCGGAGGCGCCTCCGGAGCTGGCGCCGGAGTTGCCCCCGGAACCAGCGCTGATGCCCCCGGAGCCGGCGCTGGTTCCCCCGGACCCGCCGCCGCCTGCGTCGGTGGGCGACTGGTCGCCGCCGCCGCAGCCGAGCAGGGCCAGCGCTCCGGCCAAAGTAAGGACCACCAGAACCGGGGAGCGGTCGCGCGTCAGAACTGTCATCTGCCCATCGTCTCAGCCGAGGCGCGCCAGTTCAAACGGCCGGGCGCGTGCGGTCATCAGGTGACGATCTGCAGCTGTCGCCGGTAATGCTGGACCAGCTCGTTCTCGGCTCCCAGATGCTCGAACAGCGCCAGCATCGCCAGGCGGGCCGCGTCGTTCCGGAACTTGCGCTGCCGCGCCACGATCGTCAGCAGCTCCTCCAGCGCGCCGCCGTAGTCGCCGCCCGCTGCCAGCGCGCAGGCCAGCGCGTACCGGGCCTCCCAGTTCTTGTCGTCGGCCGCCAGCGCCGCGCGCGCCTTCTCGGCCCCGCCGTAGGCCGCCGCTTCCGTCGAGAACCCCGCCAGCCGGCGCAGCGATACCGCGCGGTCGGCCAGCGGACCCTGCTCCAGGCGCTCCAGCAGCGGGCCTGCCTCGGCGGCGCGACCGCGCGTGATCTCCAGGCGGGCCAGCTCCCAGGCTGCCTCGTCGCCCAGCTGGCGATCCCCGAGCACCTCGCGCAGCAGGCCGGCGGCCTCGTCGGAGCGACTCTCGGCGAGCGCGGCGCGGGCCTGCCCCAGCTTGACGCTGGCGTCCGAGGGGACCAGGCGCTGCAGAAAGGCCCGCACCACCTCCAGGCTCTGCGCGCCCACGAACTCGTCCGCCAGGTGCCCGCCCACGAAGGCCTTCACCGCGGGGATACCCTGGATCTGCAGGGCCGCCGACAGCTCGGGGTTCTGATCGGTATCGATCTTCACCATCTCGACCTTGCCGCCCAGGGCCGCCACCTCACGCTCCAGAATTGGCCCCAGCACCCGGCAGGGTCCGCACCAGGGCGCCCAGAAGTCCACCACCACGGGCACCGTCTTCGAGCGCTCGACGACCGCGGTGGCGAACTCGCGCGAGCTGATGTTCCGAACTGACCCCTCCGCGGGGGCGGCAGCCTGATCCGAGGACATTCCCGAATTCTGGACAGATGCGGAGGGGACGCAAGCCGATGGCGCGTTGATTTTCTGGAACGAAGGCGGCGATTCCCTGCGCGCGCCGGAAGCGCGATGATGCGCGGCGTGGACGCGGAAGAGATGATCGGGCGCGCGATCCAGCGTTATGGCGGCGTGGAACGCTGGAGGCGACTGCGGCTGACCCTGAGCCCGGTCTACCTGGGCGGTCTGCTGCCCTGGTTGAAGGGGGCGGGCCGGACCTTCCGCCTGCCCCCCCGCGCCGAGATCGTCCCGGCGCGCGCCGAGGCCACGTTCCTCGACTACGAGAGGCCCGGGGGCATTGGCCGGTTCGTCGCCGGCCGGGTGGCCCTGGGCGATGCCGCCCCGGTCGAGCACCGTCACACGTTTCGCGGCCTGCGCAAGTGGCGGCGCTGGTCACCGCTCGACGCCCTGTACTTCTTCGGCTACGCGCTGACCCACTACCACTCGGTCCCCTTCACGCTGGCCCAGGCCCAGCGGCGCGCCTGGAACGCCCGGCGGCGCGCCTTGACGGTGGTGTTTCCGCCGGAGGTGCACACGCACACGCCGGTGCAGACGTTCTACTTCGACGAGAGCGGGCTGATCCTCCGCCATGACTACGTCGCCGACATCGTGGGGCGCTGGACACGCGGCGCGCACTTCTGGCACGAACAGCAGATGGTCGAGGGATATCCGGTGGCGACGCACCGGCGGGTGGTGGCTCGGCTGGGCAGCGTGCCCACGCCCCTGCTGGCCCTGGACGCCCGCTTGTCGAACATTCAGGTGGCGTTCGACGCCTGAGGCGAGGACCGTAACGCGTCTTCGGTGACGTGAACATGTCCGCTTTGTGACAATCATGTGACGGTGAACGTGGTGACGGGACGTTGCCGCGCGCGCGTCAGTGGAACCGCCGGACACCGAAAATCTGCGTGCTACAGTGCGCGCCGATGCTTCAGCACACGAGCAAGGAGTTCGATCAGGATCTGAAGATCCTCCGCGCTCGTCTCTCGGCGATGGCTGAGCGGGCGTCGGCCCAGATCGCGATGGCCATGGAGGCGCTGAACGATCAAAGCGACGATGTGGCGCGCCAGGTGATCACCAACGACGGCGCCATCGACAACGACGAGAACGAGATCGATCGCATGGCCATGAACATCCTGGCCACGCGACACCCGGTGGCCTCCGATCTGCGGTTCGTGACGATGTCCCTGAAGTTCGTGGTGGACGTGGAGCGGATCGGTGATCTGGCGGTCGGGATCGCCAAGCGCGCGCTGGAGCTGAACCGGCTTCCCCCCCTCGAGGCGCGCGGTGATCTGACCAAGCTGGCCAGCATGGTGCAGAAGAATCTATATGTCGCCATCGACAGCTTCGTGCGCGGCGACGCCGAGCAAGCCGCCGCCGTCATTCGCGCCGACGCGGAGATCGATCGCCTGAACGCCACCCTGTTCGCGCAGTTCATGGCCCACGTGGCGGCCGATCCGGCCACCGTGACGCGCGTCCTGCCGCTCAGCTCGGTGTGCCGCTATCTGGAGCGCGTCGGCGACCACGTGAAGAACCTGGCCGAGGAGGTGATCTTCATGGTCGAGGCGACGGACGTCAGGCATCGCGTCGTCACCTGATCGGAGAGGATTCGTTTCACAGCCGTCACAAATTGCACCGAGATCTCACCACTCCCGTCACACAAGTAGCCTACGGTGGGTGCCGGTCCGGAACGGGCGAACTTTCGGTCCGGCTGACGCAACGGTCGAACTGAAGCGCCGCAGTTTCAGCAATCGAGACGGACCTCCCCACGAGCTTGTGACCCGCATCTACAAGGAGAAAGTAAAATGTCGAAGAGTTCGATTCTGACCTGGGCGCTGGCGGTCGTTGGCCTTGGCCTGACCGCCCCCCGCCTGGCGTCTGCCGCCGGGACGACGCTGAACGGCAGTGGTTCGACCCTGTCGAAGCCGTATCAGGAAGTCGCCATCGAGGAGTTCAAGAAGTCACACAAGGATCTGACGATCAACTACGGCGGCGGTGGCAGCGGCAAGGGCCGCCAGGATCTGGCCGACATGGTGGTGGACTTCGCGGGCTCCGATTCGCCTTACAAGGAAGCGGACATGGTGAAGATCAAGGGCGGGGAGGTGCTGTACTTCCCCATCCTGCTGGGCCCCATCACGGTCAGCTTCAACGTCACGGGCGTGGACAAGCTGAACCTGTCGCCCGAGACCATCGCGAAGATCTTCCAGCGCGACATCAAGAAGTGGAACGACAAGGCCATCGCCGCCGAGAACGCCGGCGCGAAGCTGCCCGACGAGGACATCGTGGTCGCCCACCGCGCCGATGGCTCCGGCACCACGCAGAACTTCACCGAGTACCTGAACGGCGCCGCCAAGGGCGTGTGGAAGCTGAAGAGCGGTTCGACGGTGGAGTGGCCGGCAGACACGCAGGCCGGCCAGGGGAACGGCGGCGTGGCCCAGATCGTCAAGTCGACGAAGGGCGCCGTCGGCTACGTCGACCTGTCGGACGCCAAGGCCTCGGGCCTGAAGTTCGCCAGCGTCAAGAATCAGGCGGGCAAGTTCGTCGACCCGACCACCGCGGCGGCGTCCGCGGCGGGCGACGGCATCGAGGTGAAGCCGAACCTGCTGTTCAGCGCGCTGAACGCCAAGGGTGACAAGTCCTACCCGATCACCTGCCAGACCTGGGTCATCGTCTATGCCAGGCAGACCGACAAGGCCAAGGCCGAGGCGCTGAAGGCGTACCTGAAGTTCCTGGTCAAGGACGGTCAGAAGCTGCTGAGCGAGATCGATTACGCCCCGCTGCCCAGGAGCCTGGGGGACAAGGCCCTCAAGCAGCTCGAGAAGATTCAGGTCAAGTAGTTCATGCAAGAGCTCGATCTGCGCGGGAACAAGGCCTACCTGGATCGGGCCTTTCGCTGGTCCGCGGCCGGGGCGGCCGCGCTGGTGCTCCTCATCCTGGGCCTCATCGCCGTCACCATCACGGGGCGGTCGCTGCCGGTGTTCCACGAGATGGGGCTGAAGTTCTTCACCACCACGCGATGGTCTCCGCCTGACGCGCTCTTCGGAGCTCTACCGTTCATCTGGGGCACGGCGTTCACCGCGCTGATCGCGCTGGTGATCGCCGTGCCGATCAGCCTGGGCATGGCGCTGTTCATGACCCAGGTGGCCCCGCCGGCCATCAGGAGGCCGATGGTGTACATGATCGATCTGCTGGCCGGGGTCCCCTCGGTGGTGTTCGGGTTGTGGGGCGTGCTGGTGCTGTCCCAGCACTTCGGCCTGGGCCGATCCTTCCTGACCGCCGGGATCATCCTGGCCATCATGATCATTCCCATCATCACGTCGCTGTCGCGCGAGGTGATCGAGACGACGCCCCCTGGTGACAAGGAGGGCGCGCTGGCCCTGGGCTGCACGCGCTGGGAGATGATCGGGGCCGCGGTGGTGCCGCACAGCGCGGGTGGGTTGGTGGGCGCGGTGATGCTGGGGCTGGGTCGGGCCATGGGCGAGACCATCGCCGCCGCGCTGGTCATCGGGTCGGCGCTGGGCCAGTTGACGCTGCACCCCCTGTCGCCGGGCAACTCGATGCCGGCGGTGATCGCCAACGAGTGGGGCGAAGCGGACACGCTGCACAAGTCCGCGCTGATCGCCCTGGCGGTCACGCTGTTCGTCATCACCATCGTGGTCAACCTGATCGCGACGGCCATCGTGCAGCGTTCGATGAGGCGTGCCCAGGGACTGTGATTGGTGCCGCAATGCAACTCGCGCAGGAAACAGAAGTAGCCGCGGGGCCGCCCGACCTGACCGCCAAGCAGAGCTGGCGGTCCGTGAAGAGCGGCATCATGACGTCATTGATGATCGCCTCGGTGGTCGCCATCGCGGCGCCGCTGATCGCGGTCGTCTGGGCGGTGCTGACGCGCGGGGCTTCCGTGGCGTTCCACGACTTCCCGGACTTCTTCATCAAGGACGTCCCCAACATCGCTCGCCGTCCGGGCGGGGGTATGGGGCCCGCCATCATGGGCACCCTGATGGTGACCGGGGCGGCCACCGCCATCGCGGTCCCGCTGGGCGTGCTGGGCGCCGTCTACCTGCACGAGTACGGCGGCAAGAACAACTTCTCCCGGCTGGTCCGCTTCATGTCGACGGTCATGAGTGGCGTGCCGTCGATCGTGATGGGTCTGTTCATCTACATCGTCTGGACACTGCACTTCGGTTATTCGGCCTTCGGCGGGGCGCTGGCCCTGGCCTGCCTGATGTTGCCGGTGGTGATCGGCGCGACCGAGCAGATGCTGCGGCTGGTTCCCAATCACCTGCGCGAGGCCTCGTACGCGCTGGGCACCTCGAAGAGCCGCACCATCAGCACGGTGGTGCTGCCAGCGGCCTTGCCCGGCATCGTGTCGGGCTCGCTGCTGGCGGTGGCGCGTGCGGCGGGCGAGACCGCGCCGCTGCTGTTCGCGGTGGGCGCCGCCAACGAGTACAACCCGCACCTGTTCCAGGAGGCGAACACGGCCCTGTCGATCCAGATCTTCGGCAACGCGACGTCGTCGTTCGTGGCCGCGCAGGATCGCGCCTGGGGCGCCGCGCTGACGCTGGTGCTGGTGACGTTTCTGGCAACCCTGGCCGCGCGTGTCTTCACCGCACGCATCGCAAGGAAGAGGTAAGTCATGTTGACCGAAGAAAGCGAAGAATCACAGGTCCGTCCGCACCGTGTCACCTCGACGGTCAAGCCCGTCGAGGTGAGCCAGCCCGTGGCCTCCAGCAAGCCCGAGTCGGCCGTGGTGTTCGACCTGGAGAACGTGGAGGTCTACTACGGTTCGTTCCGCGCGGTCAGCCGCGTGAACATGAAGATCCACAAGAACGAGATCACGGCGTTCATTGGACCGTCGGGCTGCGGAAAGACGACCGTGCTGCGCAGCTTCAACCGCATGCACGACGTGACGCCGGGCGCGCGCGTGGCGGGCGGCCTGCGCTACCGGGGCGCCGAGCTGTACGGTCCCAACGTCTCGGCCACCGAGGTGCGCCGCCGCATCGGCATGGTGTTCCAGAAGCCGAACCCGTTCCCCAAGAGCATCTACGACAACGTGGCCTTCGGTCCCCGCATGAGCGGCATCGCCAAGTCCAAGGCCGACCTGGACGGCATCGTGGAGAAGTCGCTGCGCAGCGCCGCCCTGTGGGACGAGGTCAAGGACCGCCTGAAGGCTTCGGCGCTGGGCATGTCGGGCGGCCAGCAGCAGCGCCTTTGCATCGCCCGCACCATCGCCGTGGGGCCGGAGGTGGTGTTGATGGACGAACCGTGCAGCGCCCTCGATCCCATCGCCACCGCCCGCATCGAGGAGCTGATGCGCGAGCTGAAGAGCAGCTTCACCATCGTCATCGTCACGCACAACATGCAGCAGGCCGCCCGGGTCAGTGATCGGACCGCGTTCTTCACGACCGAGATTGATCCGAAGTCCGACCGACGCACCGGCACGCTGGTCGAGTACGACCAGACCACGAAGATCTTCTCCAACCCCGGCGACGAAAGGACCGAGAACTACATCACGGGCCGCTTCGGCTGAGCGACCTCTCTCCGCCGGACCATCGGTCAACCGGCGCCCCGGAGGCTCTTTACTCTTCGGTTTGACTAGGTAAGATTTATTACCTAAAATAACCGTACAGTAAAAGGAGGCCCATGGTTCGTTCCCTAAGCCCCGTAGCTTTTCGGTCCACGTTTTCGCTTGTTCTGTCCCTGAGCTTGCCGATTCTCGCAGCCGGCTGCGAGGCCCCCGAGGCCAGTGACTGTGGCGCCTCCGACGGGTGCGGCGCCCCGGAAGTGATCGAGGCCGTGGTGAACGGCGTGGCCACGGATCCTGGCCCCCGGGCGCTGAGCGTGAATCCCAACTTGCCGCCGGCCCTGCCGGGCGCCACCGCGTCGGACGTGGCGCTGTTCAACGCCGCCATGGGGGCATTCAACCAGCCGTTCTCCGTGAAGGGCACCCTGGTGACGCACGTGAACGGCGACCACGCCTTCACCGGCTCGGGCCTGGGGCCGCGCTGGAACAGCTTCTCGTGCCGGGAGTGCCACGGCGCACCGGTGATGGGCGGGACCAGCTTCCGCACCAACAGCCAGGCCGCCCTGGCCACCGGCATCGGAACCGACTACGGCATCCTGGCCCCCGGTCAGCAGACGCCGCCGTTCCTGACGGTGAACGGGTCGTCGCTGGCGGCGCGGCTGAAGTACAAGCCTGACGGCTCGCGCGACGGTCAGGTCCACCAGCTGTTCACCATCAGCGGACGCTCGGACGCGCCAGGGTGCAACATTCCCCAGGAGAACTGGACCGCCCAGGTCGCGGCCAACAACGTGGCCGTCCGCATCACCACCCCCACGTTCGGCGCCGGCCTGATCGAGGCCCTGACGGACACGGCCATCCTGAACGGCAAGGCGGGCGACGCGGCGACGAAGAAGGCGCGGGCCGGCCTGGGCATCGCCGGTCACGAGAACCGCATGCCTGACGGCACGGTGGGCCGCTTCGGCTGGAAGGCCCAGACGCGCACCCTGAACCAGTTCTCGGCCGACGCGTTCGAGCACGAGATGGGCGTCACCTCGACCGCGTTCCCCACGCCCAACGACACCACGGCGTCGTGCAACTTCAAGAGCGGCCTCGACGACAAGCTGGTCAGCACGCCGGCGGGCCAGATGAAGATGACCGATCTGGTCGCGGCGGGAATGCGGCTGTCGGCGCCGCGGACGCCCATCGCGCTCTCCACGTCGGCCTCGAACGGGAAGGCGCTGTTCGGCTCCGTGGGCTGCGCCCTGTGCCACACGCCGTCCTTCACCACGCCCAGCAGCAAGACCGCGGCGCTGTCGTCGAAGACGGTGGCGCTGTACTCGGACCTGCTGGTGCACCACATGGGCGCCGCGCTGGCCGACGACGTCATCCAGGGGGGCGCTGGTCCCGACGAGTTCCGGACCGCGCCGCTGTGGGGACTGGGGCAGCGCTTCTACTTCATGCACGACGGGCGCACGTCGGACGTGAAGGCCGCCATCCTGGCCCACGCCGGCGAGGCCAAGGGGACGTGGCCGGCCTCCGAGGCGAACGGCGTGGTCACGCGCTTCAACGCCCTGACCGAGGCCCAGAAGCAGGATCTGCTGAACTTCCTGCGCTCGTTGTGAGGGGCGACCCGGTGGTAGCATCGCGCGCGTGGGGGAGACGCGGAGGACGATCTGCAACCGGGATTGCCCCGATGCGTGCAGCATCGTGGCCACGGTGGACAACGGGCGGGTGGTCAAGCTGGCCGGCGATCCCGACCACCCGGTCACGCGCGGCTTTCTGTGCTGGCGGACCAACCACTTCCTCAAGTTGCAGTACGGCCCCGAGCGGCTGACCGAGCCGCTGCTGCGCGGCGACGATGGGGTTCATCGGCCGGTGTCCTGGGATCAGGCGCTGGACTTCGCGGCGGCGCGGCTGCTGGCCATCCGCGCCGAATCGGGCCCGGCGGCCATCCTGCACTATCGCAGCGGTGGTTCGCTGGGGATCCTGAAGGCGCTGACCGATGCCTTCTTCGAGGCGTTCGGGCCGGTCACGGTGAAGCGCGGCGACATCTGCTCGGGCGCCAGCGAGGCGGCGCAGGAGACCGACTTCGGCGAGTGCGAGAGCCACGACCTGTTCGACCTGCTGAACGCCCGCCAGATCCTGCTGTGGGGCAAGAACGTGCTGGTGTCGAGCCCGCACACGGTGCCGGTGCTGCGGCAGGCGCGGGCCCGGGGGGCCCAGCTGACGTTGATCGACCCCGTGTGGCATCGCACGGCGGAGCTATGCGAGCGGTACTGGCAGCCCCGTCCGGGCGCCGATTTCTCGCTGGCCATGGCGGTGGCGCGCCGGCTGTTCGAGCGAGGCGCCGTGTCGGCCGCGGCGGCCGCCCGCTGCGACAACGTCGACGCGTTCAGCGCCATGGCGCTGGCGCGCGACACCAGCGACTGGTGCGCCGACGCCGACGTGCCGGTGGAAGCGGCGGACGAGCTGGCCCAGCGCCTGACGGCCGGACCGACGGCCATCCTGGTGGGCTGGGGGATGGGCCGGCGCGCCCATGGCGGCGCCATCGTGCGCGCGCTGGACGCTCTGTGCGCGCTCAGCGGCAACCTGGGTGTGCCCGGCGGCGGCGTCTCCTACTATTTCCGGCGCCGGCGCGCTTTCGATACCTCTGCCGCCTATGGAGGGCAGCGCCGGCCACCGCCGCGGACGTTCCCCGAGCCCTTGCTGGGCGGCGAGATCCTGGCCGCCAGCGCTCCGCCGGTGCGCGCGGTGTGGGTGACGGCCGGCAATCCCGTCGCCATGCTGCCGGACTCGAACAGCGTGGCCCGAGCCCTGGCGACGCGTGAGCTGGTGATCGTCGCGGATCCCTTCATGACCGATACCGCGCGGCTGGCGCACCTGGTCTTGCCGACGCCGACGCTGCTGGAGGACGACGACCTGGCTGGCGCGTACGGAAACCATTACATCGGCGCCTCGCGGCCGGTGGTGGCGCCGCCCCCGGGCGTGCGCAGCGATCTGCAGATCGTCCAGGGGCTGGCCGCGCGCGTGGGCCTGGGCGAACGGTTCGCGGGGACCGCGGCCGAGTGGAAGCAGCGATTCATCGCGCCGGCCGCCGCCGCGGCCGGCATCACGGCCGAGGGTCTGCACCATCGGGCGGTGCCCAATCCCCTGTCGCCCAAGGTGCTGTTCGCGGAGGGGCGGGTGCCCACGGCGACCGGTCGGGTGAACCTGATCGCCGCTGCCCCGGCCCGCGCGATCGCCGATCCGGACTACCCGCTGACGTTGATGTCGCTGTCGACGGATCGGGCCCAGTCGTCGCAGTGGTCCGAGCCGCAGGTCGGCCCGCCCCCGTGCACCGTTCACCCCGACGTGGCAGCCGCCTCGGGCTTGGCCGACGGGGCGACGGCGCGGCTGGCGTCGCGGCTGGGCGCGATGCAGGTGCGCGTGCGGTGCGACCCGCGCCAGCGGCGCGACGTGGCCGTGGTGCCGAAGGGCGGCCATCACAGCGCCGGTCGTTCCGCCAACGTGCTGGTGCGGGCGCGCCTCACCGACCTGGGTGACGGCGGCGCCCTGTACGACGAAGGCGTGCGGCTGGAAGCCTGGCCCCAGGCCTGAAGCAGGCGGGCAGCCTGCGTGGCCGGTTCAGCGGACGCTGGTCAGCGCGGGCTTCCGCCACAGCGAGGCGAACGTCCCCCGTCCCCCCTCGCACCGGAACGCTGCCGCCTCGATCAGTCCGTGCAGTCGACCGATGTCGACGTACCGGTGCTGCGGGTCATCCTGCGTGGGGCCCGACAGATCCACCAGGAACACGAACAGGCCGCCCGGTCGGATGTGCGCCAGGATCTCCTGCAGGGCCTGCTCCGGGTCGATCAGGTGCTCGAACACGGCGTCGGTGAACACGACGTCGTAGTCGTCGTGCAGCTTCGCCACGTCGGGGGACGAGGTGACCACCTGGACCGGCAGGCCGTACTTTCGAAAACGCCACTCCGCGAAGTCCTTCACGCTGCCCGGGATGTCGAGGTAGGTGACGTCGAACGGCTCGCGACACATGCACTCGCAGAATCCGCCGGTGCCGCCGCCGAACTCCAGCAGCCGCTTGCCGCGATAGGCGCGAATGGCGCGCAGGATCTCCGGGTTGAAGCGGTCCAGCTTCGCCAGCACCGCGTTCGGCGACGGGTTGCCGGAGAGGTGGTCGAAGACATAGGCGTCGTGCGCTTCGTAGAACGTGCGCGCGGCGCCTGCCCAGCCCCCGGCCTTGCCCTGCATGATGGCCCAGGCCTCCCGGTTCAGCCGCTTGTATCGGCGGATCCCCTCGGCCACGGCGTACGTGGTCAGCCCGGAGTATTCGGCATAATCGTTCACGATCGTATGCCCCGGCGCGTACTGATACACCGGTGGCTCGCTCGCGGGCCGCGAAAGAAGCCGACGCAATAGTCCCATCCGTTCCCTCCCCTCTTCACCGACCGACACCCCATCAACGGACGTGGGCGCGTTTCTTTCCACGGCTCGACGCTCGTTCACGCGTCGAACCGTCGCGGTCACCGCGGCGCGGCGGCCCCGGGCCACCCGCGCCGCGCGGCCCTCCCGGGCGAACCCCTGGACTAGCAATGCGGCTGAAGCCGCAGCGCTTCTGTCAGGCGGCTTCCTGAAGCCGGCCGGTCGCGGCGGCGGGCTCGGCCTCGCGCGCTTCCTGGGCCCGGGTCTGACCGCGCGCCACGAAGGTGTAGGCCGCGCCCACGATGACGGCGCCGCCCACGATGTTACCCAGCGTCACGGGCACCAGGTTGTGGAAGAAGCCGACCCAGGTGATGCGTGGATCGTGGGCGCCCAGCAGGTTCATCCCCAGCAGGGTCATGTTCGCCACGCTGTGCTCGAACCCGGCGCCAATGAAGGCGAACAGGCACCAGAAGATCATCCCCAGCTTGGCGGTGTCGTCCTTGGTGCGCAGACCGGTCCACACGGCCAGGCAGACCAGCGTGTTGCACAGCAGCCCGCGGAAGAACAGCTCGCCGAAGGGCGCGTTGACCTTGGCGAGCGCAGCCGTGGTGAGGAAGTCCTTCAGCGGCGCCTTCGCGAGCAGCCCGGTCTGAACGGCCGCATACGCGAGCAGCAGCGACCCCACGAGATTTCCGACCCAGCTGGCCGCCCACACCGCCAGGGTACGCGGCCATGAGACGTCACCGGTCAGGCTGCCCACCGTCATCACCATGTTGTTGCCGGTGAACAGCTCCGAGCCGGCGAAGATGACCAGGGACAGCGCGATGCCGAAGGAAGCGCCCATCACCACCTTGATGGAGGCCGATCCTGCGGCGGCCAGCGGCGCGCCGATCGAGAAGATCAGGATGATCCCGAACCCGATGTAGGCGCCGGCCAGCATCGCCAGCACCAGGTAGGAGAGGGGGCTTCGCGTCAGCAAGTCGGCCTTGGCGCGCGCCGTCGCGGCCACGACCCTGATCGTTTCCTTGGCCATGGAGAAAACCGTAGCGAGCGGTTTGTTTCTCGATAGTCAAGAGACGAACGAGACTGCGTTTCGACCCGGTCGAGGACCCCTCACGCGCCGTGACGGGACGGTGCGGCGCCGGGGGCGCCAGATCGCCTATTCTTAGGGCATGATCGATGACGGAAAAGCGGCCTCGCCCGCGGCAACCCGGCCCGAAACCCTGGTCATTCACGCTGGCCAGACCCCCGACCCCGGCCACGGCGCCGTCATGGAGCCCATCGTGCTCTCCTCGACCTTCGCCCAGCCCGAGCCGGGGAAGCCCCTGCGGTTCGACTATTCGCGCAGCGGCAACCCGACCCGGGCGGCGCTGGAGGCGTGCCTGGCCGCGCTGGAGCACGGCCGTCACGCCTTCGCCTTCGGCAGCGGCTGCGCGGCGGGCGCGGTGCTGCTGCACACGCTGCGGCCGGGCGATCAGGTGGTTTGCGGCGACGACGTGTACGGCGGCACCTACCGCCTGTTCAACGGCGTGATGCGACCGCTGGGGATCGAGACCATCACCGTCGACATGCGAACGCCCGAGGCGGTCGCCGCCGCCCTGACCGAGCGCACCCGCCTGATCTGGCTGGAGACGCCGACCAACCCGCTGCTGCACCTGGCGGACATCTCGGCGATCGCGGCGGCGGCGCGGGCGCGCGGCGTGCCGGTGGTGGTCGACAACACCTTTGCCTCGCCCATGCTGCAAAACCCGCTGGATCTGGGCGCCACCGCGGTGGTGCACTCGACGACGAAGTACATCAACGGGCACTCGGACGTGGTGGGCGGCGTCATCGTCACCAGCGACGCCGAGCTGGCGGCCCGGGTGAAGTTCCTGCAGAACGCCATCGGCGCCGTCCCCAGCCCCATGGACTGCTACCTGGTGTTGCGCGGCGTGAAGACGTTGGCGGTTCGCATGCAACGTCACGTCGAGACGGCGTCCGAGCTGGCCCAGCGTCTGGAGAAGGCGCCGGGCGTGAAGCGCGTTTCGTACCCGGGGCTGGCCAGTCACCCGCAGCGCGAGCTGGCGCGCCGGCAGATGCGCGGTCCGGGCGGCATGATCACCGTCGAGCTGGACGGGACCGAGGCGCACGCGCGCGCCTTCCTGCAGGCGCTACGCATCTTCACGCTGGCGGAGAGCCTGGGTGGCGTCGAGTCGCTGGCGGAACACCCTGCCATCATGACGCACGCCTCGATCCCGGCCGAGGTCCGGCGCGGCCTGGGCATCAGCGACACGCTGGTGCGGCTGTCCGTCGGGCTGGAACATGTCGAGGATCTATGGCGCGATCTGCAGGGCGGGCTGAGCGCGGCGGCGCGCGTGACGGAAGCGGGGGCGCGATGACGGCGGGGGCGCCCCGCGGTCCCGGCGTGCTGGGCCTGATCGGCCACACGCCGCTGGTCCGCCTGGAGTCCTTCGACACGGGGCCGTGCGAGCTGTACGTGAAGCTGGAGAACCACAATCCGGGGGGCTCGATCAAGGACCGCATCGGCCTGGCCATGATCGAGGCCGCGGAGGCGAGCGGCGCGCTGCGGCCCGGGATGACCATCGTGGAGGCCACCGCGGGGAACACCGGGCTGGGGCTGGCGCTGGTGGCGGCGCGCAAGCGCTACCCGCTGCTGCTGGTCATCCCGGACAAGATGAGCCAGGAGAAGATCTTCCACCTGCGGGCGCTGGGCGCCGAGGTGCGCATGACCCGCTCGGACGTGGCCAAGGGGCACCCGGACTATTACCAGGACCTGGCGCAGCGGCTGGCGGGCGAGGTGAACGGCTACTTCGTGAACCAGTTCGCGAACCCCGCCAACCCCGCCGCGCACGAGGCCACCACCGGGCCGGAGATCTTCGCGCAGATGAACGGCCGCATGGACGCGATGGTGTGCGGGGTGGGTTCGGGCGGGACCATCACCGGTCTGTCCCGGTACTTCGCGCGCGTGGCGCCGCAGGTCGAGATGGTGCTGGCCGACCCGGCCGGGTCGGTGCTGGCGGGTTATGTCGAAACCGGGAAGATCGGGCAGGCCGGCTCGTGGGTGGTGGAGGGCATCGGCGAGGACTTCCTGCCGTCCATCGCCGACCTGTCACGGGTGCGCAAGGCCTACACCATCCCCGACGAGGAGAGCCTGCGCACGGCGCGCGCCCTGCTGCGTGACGAGGGCATCCTGGCCGGTTCGTCGTCGGGGACGCTGCTGGCGGCCGCCCTGCGCTACTGCCGCGAGCAGACCCAGGCGAAGCGTGTGGTCACGCTGGTGTGCGACAGCGGCAACAAGTACCTGTCGAAGATGTTCAACGACTTCTGGATGCGCGATCAGGGCTTCCTGCCGGGCGCGGCCGAGGGCGATCTGCGTGATCTCATCAGCCGCCGCCACGACAAGGGATCGGTGGTGGCGGTGGGGCCGGACGATACGGCGATGACGGCGCTGGCGCGCATGAAGATGTACGACGTCTCGCAGCTTCCCGTCATGGACGGCGCCGCCATCGTGGGCATCCTGGACGAGTCCGACCTGCTGCTGGGGGTCTCGCGCGATCCGGACGCCTTCCGGCACCCCGTCCGCGACTACATGGCGCCCCGGCTGGAGACCGTGGAGCCGCACACGCCCATCGCGGCGCTGCAGCCGATCTTCGATCGGGGAATGGTGGCCATCGTCGTCGAGAAGGCAGAGGGCGGGAGCGCCGGCCGGTTCCTGGGGCTGATCACCCGCATCGACGTGCTGAACTACCTGCGCCGCCGTCTGAAGTAGCCAGGGCCTCGGTCGGGCCCGCAGCGGTGACGTTTCGCGCGCCCCCGCTCACCGCGCCGCCCGCGCCTTCGGCTCGGGGCGAGGTCTTGCCTGCAGCGAAGGGAATCGCTCGGGTCGGGCGCCGCGCTCCTCGTCGGTGGATCCGACCGCCGGTCTCCTGTACCGTCGACGAGGGCCGTCAGTTTCAACGACAGCGAAGGAGGTCCCGATGAGTGGCTCCGCGTCTTTGTCCGTTCCTGTCCCGGGTCGGTGGTTCGCCCTGTCCGCGTTGTCTACCGTGGCGCTGCTGGCGGCGGCGGTCTTCCCAGGTTGCGGTGCCGACGTGTCACCTGACGGCAGCGCTGCTGCCCGGTCCACGAGCGGTGCGCTGGAGAGCCCGGCCTCCTATCTGGTGGCCTTCGCCGGCGGCGCCATCCCCGCGAACGCGGCCACTTCGATCGCCGCCGCCGGTGGCAGCGTCGTGGCACGCTACGCGAACCTGGGCGTGGTGCTGGCGCGTTCCAGCCAGCCCGCCTTCGCCGCCACGCTGCGAGGAATGGACGGCGTCGACGCGGTCGGCGCGGTGAGCGCGACGCACAGCCGTCTGGATCCGGCGCCGGCCGCGCACCGGCCGGGCCACCCGCATGGGCCGGGCCCTGGCGGCGCCGATCCGCTCGCCTTCCGGCAGTGGGACATGGACCAGATCCACGCCCCGGCCGCCCACGCCATCGCGTCAGGGAAGAAGTCGGTCCTGGTCGGCGTGCTCGATTCGGGCATCGACGTCACGCACCCCGATCTGGTCGGTCAGGTCGACGTCGCCGCCAGCGCCTCCTGCGTGGGGGGCGTCGCCAACGCCGATCCGGCCGGCTGGTCGAACGACGTCCTTGGTCACGGGACGCACGTGTCGGGCACCATCGCGGCGCTGCCCAACCGGATCGGCATCGTCGGGGTGGCCCCGGGGGTGCGGCTGGCGGCGGTGAAGGTCGCCGTGGACGACGTCAACGACCCGAACTTCGGGCTGGTGTTGCCCGACGCCTTCGTTTGCGCCATCGACTGGTCGATCGCGCACGACGTCGACGTGATGAACGCCAGCTTGACCATCGATCCCTTCACCGCCCCCATCGACGACATCTTCTGCAGCGACCAGCCGGATCGCGAGGCGGTCGTGAAGATCGTCCGGCGCGCGGTGCTGGAGGCCGGCCGTCACAAGACGTCGCTGGTGGCCACGGTCGGCAATTTCTTCACCGACGTGACGAAGCTGACCGGCACGACGCCCGGCAGCCATTGCAAGGTGTTGCCCGTGCAGCTGCCGCGCGTGATCGGGGTCAGCTCTGTCAACTATGACCGCAAGCTGGCCTTCTATTCGAACTATGGCCTGGGGGCGGTGGACGTCACCGGGCCGGGCGGCGACTCGATGGTCCCCGATCCGCTGATCACCGATACCGCCGCTTCCGGTCAGGTCCTGTCCAGCATGCCGCCCGACAGCCTGCTGTATCAGGGCGCGGCCGATTACGACGGCCAGGTGCAGGACTGCTCGTCGGGAACTTGCGCCACCTATGGCTACCTGCAGGGCACGTCGCAGGCGGCGCCGCACGTCACGGGCGTGGCGGCGCTGATCCTCAGCCGCTTCGGCAAGCTGTCGCCGGACGCCCTGCTGGCGAGGTTGAGCCTGAGTGCGACCCCGCTGCCCTGTCCGCCCAGCCCGTATGACCCAGGCGACACCGGTCAGCCCGCCACCTGCAGCGGGCCCGCCTTCTACAACAACTTCTACGGCGCGGGCGAGGTGGACGCGCTGGCCGCGGTTCGGTAGCGCGCGGCCGTGCGTCGCGCCGTGATTGTGGCGTGATGGCCGCCGCGATTGTGCCGCAGCGGCGCGGTGAGGCGTGACCCGAAGGCACGCCTCACCCGCGCCCGCCGCCCCGCTGCGCCGGGCGGCGGCGTGGGCGCCTGGCACCCTTTGTGAATTGCGAACCGCTCCGTGCGCCGTCGACACGGAAGCCGGGCCGCGACCGCCGCTGCCACCAGCGGTGCTTATCTCTGTTGCCTGCTGTTCACCGCGCTGACCGCCGGCGGCGGATGTGTGTCCAACGAATACCGGATCTCGCGCGATGAGCTGCAGCGCCTGGCGCAGGCGCCCGTCGAGACGCGCGGAGGACCGGTGCACGTCGTCCAGGAGCTGGGCTCGCGACGCGCCGACGAGGTGGCGCCACCCCCGCAGGACGAGCTGCAGCAGGCGTGGCGGCCCGTCTACGTCGAGTCACAGGCGCCGATCGACGCCGGCGGCGACGGCGCGGATCTGGACCTGGACCTGCGCCTGGATGGGCCGGGCCGGCAGCGAACGGGCCTGTCTGTCCGGCCGCGCGGCCTTCACCGTCCCCTCGCCGGCCGTGGCGGGGCCGCGTCTGGCAGGGTGGCGCCCACGTCGCGGGGACACAGCGGAGGTGGCGGCGGCGTTGGTGACATCTTTGGCGGAGGAGGAGGAGGCGGCGGCGGAGGCGATGCCTCCGCGCTGGTGGTCGTCGCCATCGTGGCGGTCGCGGTGGCCGGCATCGTCGCCGTCGGTCTGGTCGCCAGCGAAGGAGCGCGCTACCAGGGACCCGCGTCGATGGCGCCCCAGCAGACCGTGTACGTCGAATACGCGAACAACACCTTCACCGGGATCCCGCTGGAAGATCTCAGACCATCCGACCTGGTGCATGCGACCGGCGCCATCGTGAAGGACGACGAAGGCTACGGTCTGGCGCTGGGCCCGCGCGATCCGCTTGGTCGCCGGGGCGGCGCCTTCGGCCTCGAGCTGGGAGCCACGTCGTTCAACCTGGGCAAGCTACGCAGCGCCGGTCCGGCCGCCGAGATCCAGGTGGGCGGCTTCTTCCACCAGCGCTGGGGCCTGATGCTGGATGTGGGGGTCAGCGGCGGCGACGTGGCCGTGGGGGGCACCGCCACCGCCCTGGCGTCGGCCGCCGATATGACCACCATCGTCACCCGCCATCACCTGGCCCTCGAGCTGCAAGCGTTTCCGGCGTCCCTGGGGCCGCTGCACGTCGGCCTGTTCGCCCGGGCCGGCGGCGCGCTGGTCGGCGGTCCGGACGGGGTGCAGGGCGGGCCGCTGGCGGGTGGTGGCGCCATGCTACAGCTCGCGCTGACCTCGCGCCTGGCGCTGGTGGTGCGGGGTGGCGTGGACACCGCCCATCTGGACGGCGGCTGGTCGACGGCGGCCCGCCTGACCGGCGGCGTCGCCGTCTACTAGAAGCGCCGGCAAGCCAGCGGTCCGTCGGGCGGCGATGGCCGCCAGCCCCGCGCGGCCTGGTGACTAGTGCCCGCGCCGGATCTCCGGCGGGTGGAAGAAGATCTCGAACGTGTGCTGGATGCGATCCTGGCAGCTGATCGCGCCCGTGGTGGCGTCCACGCTGCGCGGCACGGGGATGCGCTGCTCCTGGTAGACGGCGTGGTACCCGCGCTCGGACAGGATGTCCAGCACCATGTCGACCGCCACATCGCTCTGGAACAGGGCGTGCTCCGTCTTCACCACGCACCGCCCGGCCAGCACGTGGCGCACGATGACCGGCATGACGTTCTGCTCGATGAAGGCGGCCGCCTCCTTGAACAGCGGCGCGGTGGCGTGCTCGTACGAGTCGAGGCGCCGCACCAGCTCTTGCCGCGCGTACAGCGTCAGCTCGGAGGCCACGGGGATGTGGTGGATGATGTCGAAGGTGGCCTGACCCAGCTCCAGCGAGCTCTGGTACTGGAACTCGGCGTTGATGCTCCTCTCGACGTCCTGCAGGGGCGCATCCGCGTTGACGAAGTGGTAGTGGAAGTACTTGCGCAGGCTGGTCAGCGCCTCGTACGTCATCTCCTTGAACGTGCGATAGCGGTTGCGGGCCAGGGCCTCGTCGACGTCGGTGGCTCGCAGCTCCAGGGTCGTGCCCACCCCCGAGCGCTTCACCCGTTCGTTGTGGTCGATGATCTCTCGCCCGCGGTTCAGCTGCCGCTCGACGGAGGTCTGCTCGCCGACGAACAGCACCGTGATGCGGAAGATGGGGCGGCGGAACCGCTTGCCCATCGGCGTGCCCCAGTGGCTGCTGCGCAGCTGCATCATCCGGTCGTGCAGCAGCTTGACCGCCTCGGCTTGCACCTTGGTGCGGGGGAAGCCGTCGACGACGACGCCGGTCTGATATTCGGGCTCCAGCAGCTTGCGCAGCAGCGCCTCGATCACCTCGCGGTCGCCCACGAACTGGCCGCGATCCTTCAGCGCGCGCATCTCGGGGGTGTCCAGCAGATCGCTGACCACGATGGGCGGGGCGGTCAGCCCGCGCTCGCGCAGGATGAAGGGCGTGTTGGTCCCCTTGCCCGAGCCGGGGGCGCCACCCAGCCACATGATCTCCTTGGGGAAGACCATGTTCTCGATCCCGCGCTCCTGCACCAGGCGGTTCCACACCTGGCCGAAGATCAGCGGAGCGTCCTTGATCTCCAGCTCGGGTGAGGCGGCGCGGCTGGTGGCGGGATCGGGCGAGGGGGGCGGGGGAGATTCGGGCGCGGCCATGGTGCCACCAGGTTAAATGAACCTGACGCCTTTGGCCCCGGAAAGGGCAGAGACGACGTACCCGCGGTACGCCGTCTCGCTCCCTCACTGGATGTTCATCGACTTCACTTCCCAGGCGCTGTTCGTGCAGTACGTGCAGCTGGCGCCCACCAGCAGTCCCTTGCCGGTCGCGGTCTCGTCCCCCTTCAGCCGCCAGTTCAGCCAGGCCAGATCGATCTTGGTGAAGTCGCCCCCGTGGCTGCTGAACAGGTCGCCGCCGTGGCCCAGCGCCTTGCTGAACAGCATGATGGGGATCCCCAGCGCCGCGATGCTGGTGTAGTCGTTCTCGCCGTTCTGGTAGGCGATGTCTCCCGAGCCGCCGAGCACGATCAGCACCGGCGTGTGCACGGTCTTGTAGAAGGCCTGGTTGGGGCTGAGCAGGCCGCTGCTGTTGAGGCCCCAGGTGGTGATGCGCGGATCCGCGGCCGTGCCCTCGGCCATCAGGCCGCCGCACGAGAACCCGTTCGACGCGATCTTCGTGGTGTCCAGGCTCTGGTAGTAGGCGCTGCAGCTCTTGCCGTTCTCGGCGATGGCCCAGTCCACGTACGCCAGCAGCGGCTTCCCCATCGAAGCGACGTCGTTCGAGTTCATGGAGCGGGAAGCAGAGCCGTTGGGAACTCCGTCGGCGATCACGAAGTAACCGTGCGAGGCGATCTCGGCCATGGCCGCCGAGTTGGACAGGCCGTTCTCGGAGCAGCCGCCTTCGCCCCAGACGAAGATGGGATACTTCTCGGTGCCGCCCAGATCCATGGGGCGGAAGATCGTCCCCTCGACGATCCCCTTGTCGGAGTTCGTCTCGACCACCACCTTGTGCGGGCCGGTGCCCGAGACGTTGGCGCTGACGGACTTCGAGGCGGTGCAGGTTCCGCTGCCGGTGCTGCCGCCGTTGCCGGTCATCGACATGCCGCCGGAGCCGCTGCTGCCCGCGACGGCGCCACCGGTGCCGGGAGCGCCCCCGCCACCGCTGCGACCGCCCCCGCCCCGGGCCCCACCGGCGGGCGCGCCGCCGCCTCCTACGCGGCCGCCCGAGCCCGCGCCGGTGTCGCCACCCGAGCCGGAGACCGCGCCGCCGGAACCAGAAGCGGCGCCCCCTGAACCGGAGACGGCGCCGCCCGAACCGGACACGCTGCCGCCCGACCCGCCGGCAACGGCGCCCCCCGACCCCGCTCCGATCGTGCCACCCGAGCCCTTGCCGCCGCTGCCTTGCGACGTTCCGCCGGTGGCGCTGATGCCCCCCGAGCCGCTGCTGCCTCCCGAGGCCTCCGCGTCAGGGCCCCCGCCCGCGCCCGACCCGCCGCACCCGCCGATGATGAGAATGCTGGCGACCGACCACATCGATAGATGTCGTGTCCTCATGAGTGCGCTCCTGTTTTCGGCCCGGGGAAGAGGAAGGGGAATTCGACCCGCAGTGGCCGACCTCCCCCCCGCTGGCTCAAAAAAGGGGCGGTCCCGATCAGCGTGATTCCGCGCGTTTGGCGGGCGTCGCGCCCTTCGCCGTCACAGCGAATGGCGCATCAGCACGGGCCAGGCGACCGTGGGGTCGCCCGGATCCTCCCCCCCGCCTTGCTTCGTGCACAGCACGACCTCGACACCATCGCGACAGCTGCCGTAGCGCGCGCAGCCGTTCGCGTCCGGGGTGGACGCGGCGCCCGTGCACCCGTCGATGCCGGCCCAGGTGTCGAACGTCTGGACGGCGCCCAGAAAGGTGATGGGCATGCTGGGGATCATCGACGACGGCCCACCCGGGTAAGGGATGCGTGGATCGTCGGTGCCGCGGAAGGAGATCTCGGTGACGGCGCGCTTCGGCATGCAGTCGTTCACGTTCTCGGCCAGCAGGTCGAACGCGGCGGGCGCCACCGCCGCGAAGACGTCGGCGGCGTGACAGGCCACGTAGTACGCCATCCCGCCCCCCGTCAGGATGCCGACGGCGTAGACGCGATCGAGATCGATGCAGGTGGTCTGGCCGACGTCCGCCACCAGGTCGCGCGCGAACGCGACGTCGTCCACGCCCGCGACGCAGCACGGTCCCACGTTCCAGCCTGTGCCGGCGACGCCCTTCACTCCGTCGGGGAACGCCACGATCACCCCCGCCGGATCCAGGGCCGCCGGGTAGGGCGACATCGTGCGCTCGGCGGCCCCGGACATGCCTGCGCTGTGAAAGTCGAGCACCAGCGGCGAGGGCGTCCGGCTATCGTGGGCTGCCGGCACGTGCAGGACGTACGTCCGTGCCATGCCGCCGGACTGCACGGTGCGATTGGTGTCCGCTGTCGCAGGGGCGGCGGCGGTGCAGCCGCTCGACGCCCGCGGACCAACCGACCCGTCCGTGACCCCGTCATCGGAGCCGTCGCTCTCCCCGGCGCCGCCATCGGCTGCACCGGTCACGGCGTACAGCGACGCGCGCGAGCAGCCCAGCAGCCCCGCCAGCGCGAGCAGCGTGCACCGTCGCCAAAGGACGGAAGAGCGCCCGCTCACCGCCAGCCCCCCACCGCCAACGTCAGCACGAAGGTGGGGCGGCCCAGCGTGGTGGCCGCCGGCTCACCCGCGTAGACCTCCACGTAGGGCTGGGCCAGCTGCGCGTGGGCCGCCAGCGACACCTCGTAGCTTTCCAGCAACGTCAGGCGCGCCCCCAGGCTGGCCTGCAGCAGCAGCGACCACTGCGCCACGGCGTGGCCCTGCGCCGGCGGATCGGCACGCCCCTCTGCCGACGTGTGCAGCACCCCGGCCGACAGCGCCAGCGTCGGTCTCAGGCGGCGAGGCGCCGGCGCGCAGGCGCACAGGCCCAGCAGCGCGTACTGCTGGGCGACCTGCGCGCTGCCCCCGGGCGTGGTGATCTGCGGGCGGGTGCCCAGGCCGGCCGCCTCCGCCTGCAGCGTCAGCGACGTCCAGGCTGCCCATTCGATGCGGGCCAGGGGCGCGACCGCCGTCGTGCCGCCCGCGAAGCTGGTGAGCAGGGCCGCCCCTACCGCGACGCCCACGCGGGCGTGCCCTGGCCTTGCGGTGTTCGTCGCGTCTTCCCCCACCAACACGGGCCCCGACGGTTCGCGCAGCGACGCTTCGCCCAGGCGGCTCTCCACCAAGATCGAGCGCAGCACGTCCACCGAACGGATGGCCAGCCGTTCCACGGGATTTCCAGCGCCGGGCTGGGCCACGACGTTGGTGACCTGCTCGCGCCCCGGCTCGCGCGAGAAGATCCAGACGTCGACCGCGGGCTGCGGCGTCCCGTCGATGATCTCCAGGGCTGCGCCCAGGCCGCGTTCGGTCGCCAGGCGCTCCAGCCAGGCGCGCGGGTTGGTCCCCCCGGTAGCGGCTGGCCTCTCGGCGACGGCCACCGTCAGCCCGACCGCCAGCAGCTCGCCGTGCAGGCGGGACAGCGTCTCGGCTGCCGCCGGCGATGGTGTGGCCGGCCTGACGATCAACACCGTCGCTGCCTGCGCGCGCGCCGCCGCCAGGCATGTCAGCAGCGCCAACAGCGCGGACCAGCGTATCGGCGCGACCGCGCGCCGCCTACGGCTCACGCGTCAACGCCCGCGCGGCCGCCGCGTGACTTCCCGAGGGGAAGCGAAGCAGGTACTGGCGCGCGATTGCCCGGGCCTGCGCGGAATCGCCCTGGTCATTGGAGAGGATCATCTTGCGCCCCAGCGCCTCGCCCGCATAGGGACCATGCGGGGCGAGGGCCAGGTACTCGTCGTATAGGGCCATGGCGCGGGGCGCCCCCTCGCCGACCTCGGCCACCCGGCCCAGCAGGAAGACGGCGTCCAGCGCCCGCGGCGACGACGGAAATCTGCGCCGCTGCGCCAGCAACGCGGCCCGGGCCAGGTCGGCGCGGTGGCGGTAGCGCGCCACGTCCGCCAGCGCGAACAGGTCCTCGCTGGACGCCTGCTCCAGCGTCGAAGCCACGCCGGCGCGCTCGGCGTCGGCCAGGATGCGATCCCACTGTCCCGCCGCCAGCCAGGCTTGCCAGCCTCGGGCGTCCGCGGCCTTGGCCGCGGTCGGCGGCAGCGGCGCGCTCTCCCCTGTCGCGCGCGCGGCCGGTCGTTTGCTGGAAGGCAGCCGTCCCGGCGAGGGGCTGGGCGCCACCGCAGGCCCACCCGGATTGCCGGCCGGCTTCGGCTCGGCCTCCGAGGTTCGTTCGCTGGCGGCCTCGGCCTCGTTGGCGGTCTCGGTGATGACGGTCTCGGCTAGAGGCAGCCGCACGGCCAGATGCTGGCCTGCGTTCAGCGTGATGCCGTCCCCCACGACCGGCCCGCTCACCTGGACGCGGCCGCGCCGCAACGTCAGATCGAAGCGCTCACTGGCCGGATCCCATGTCACGTCGAAGATCGTCCCCTTGACGGTGATCAGAAAAGGGCCGGCCTCGACCGACCAGCGGCGCGCGGGATCAGGCGTGACCTGGAACGAGGCCGCCCCGTTCTCGAGCGACAGCGCAGCGCCGTCGCGGCGAAGCTCGCGAAGCCGCCCCCGCGTCCCGGCCGCCAGCTTGAAGTGAGTCCCCTCGTTGAAGACCACCTCGACGCCACCATGGCCCGACTGGGCCAGGTAACCCCCGTCCAGCAGCGCGCCGCCGTCGATCCGCTGCACCGCCACCCCCGAGGTGCGTACGGCTCGCCACAGGCGTGGCGCCGCCAGCACCGCCACCAGCATGGCCGCTCCCAGGACCAGCCCACGAAACAGAAGGGGACGGTGCGCTCCGTCAGCGGCCACCCGCGCCCGCACGGCGGCCAGGCCCCGCTCCAGCTCGGCGGCGCTGCGCGGCTTGGCGGCTTCTCTCCGCAGGTCCACCAGCGCGGCCAGCGCCGGTGACTCCCGTGGTTCGTCGGGCGGCGACGTCACCGTGCCCTCCGCTGGGTCTCCGCGAAGGCGGCCAGCCCGGGATCCGCCGCGATCCAGCGGTCCAGCCGGTCCGAGGCGTGGGCCATCGCGCGCTTCACCGTCGAGATCGACAGCACCATGGTGGCGGCGATCTCCTGGATGGTCATCGCTTCGGTCCGGCGTAGCACGAACACCAGGCGATCGCGGGCACTCAGGCGGTCGAGAAGAACGTTCAACCGAGACAACAGCTCGCGCGACTCCACGTCGGCGGCGCCCAGGTCGTGCATGTCCGGCATCGCGGGGGGCGGGCTGAAGAACAGCAGCCGGCGCCGCTTGCGGCTGCGCAGCTCGGTCTTCAGCACCCGCACCACGAACGAGTAGATGAAGCTGCGCAGGCTGGACGGATCGCGCAGGGTGCGGGCCCGGCGGAACACCTGGTAGAAGACCTCCTGCGCCACGTCATCGGCCTCGTTGCGGGATCCCAGCACGCGGTCGGCCGTGCGCAAGACCATCGGCGCGAACCGGCGCCAGGTCTCGGCCAGGGCCCAGTCTTGCTGCGCGATCAGGGCCAGGCCCAGCTCGGCGTCACTGGCGTTCCGGGGTGGGCCACCGACGATCAGCGCCAGCGGCGCATGGGAAAGGCGGTTTGGCATGGGTCGGCCCGTAAAGGCAACCGGCAGTGTCCGACCTGGCCTTCACTGGTCCAATTTTCTCGCGACAGGCCGGCCGGCGCGAAAGCCGCTCTTACCTCTTCACCACGCGTTCGATGAACAGCCCCAGGCCGGCGGCCGCGATGGCGATGCTCAGCAGCGGCACGCCCCGTCGCGCGAACCAGGGCGCCCGCCGCGCCGCCAGCACCACGGGCAGCGCCAGCGCCGCCAGCTGTCCCACCTCGACGCCGGCATTGAAACCCACCAGCGCCGCCGGGACCTGCGCCCGGGTCAACCCGATCTCGCGCAGCGCGCCTACGAACCCGAAGCCGTGGATCAGCCCGAACGGGAAGACGCGCCAGCGCCTGGCCGCGTCGGTGACGAACAGGTTCTCGACGCCGACATAGGCAAACGACAGCGCGATGGCGAGTTCGACCTGGCGCGGGTTGGGCGTGAACACCGACAGCGCGGCCAGCGCCAGCGTCAGCGAGTGCGCCAGCGTGAACGGGCTGATCGCGGCGATCGGCCCGCGCAGCCGCCCGCCCACCAGGCCCGCTCCAGCTTGCCGGGGCAGGGACAAGCGTCTGCTGTCACCGTCAGGGCCGCCGGCAACCGTCACTGCCACCCGGTCCCGACCGGCCTCCAGCTCGTCAGCCGAGACCCGTGGCGTGACCTGCTCAGCACGCCGTCATCTCGGCAATGCGCGCCGCCGTGTCGGCGGGGGTACGAACAACGTGAAGGCGGCGCCCTGTGGCCAGGCGCCGCCTTCGCCCCATGTGGGGCATGGTGCGACCGTGGGCAAAGAAATCGACGTTTGCGATTTCAGACCTGGAGTACGCGGCCGATGATTTGTAGCGACGGTTCCAGTTTTTTTGCCCGGCGTCAAAGCCTCCTCGCTGCGTGACCCCATGCCCCCAACTCTTTTTCCTTCTTTTCGCCTCTCCTTCCGCCTCGCCCCCAGGACCGCATGACACCAGCCCAAGCGAATTCTCTGTTCGCTGATGACCACGAACCCGATCGGGCCGAGGTCACCCGGCTGCGCGAGGAGGTGTACCTGCTGGAGACCCTGATGGACATGCTGCCCGACAGCATCTACTTCAAGGACCGGGAGAGCCGCTTCACCCGCCTGAACCGCGCCGGGGCCGCCTCGTTCGGTCTGTCCGAGCCGTGCCACGCCATCGGCCGCACCGACTTCGACTACTTCACCGACGAGCACGCCGCCCAGGCGTACCGGGACGAACAGGAGATCGTCCGCACCGGGCTACCGCTGGTGAACGTCGAGGAGAAAGAGACCAGGCCGGACGGCAGCGTCCGCTGGGTGTCGACCACGAAGATGCCCCTGCGGGACACCGCCGGGAAGATCGTGGGCACCTTCGGCGTGTCGCGCGACATCACCCAGCGCAAGCAGTTCGAGGAGCAACTGGAGCAGCAGGCGTTCTTCGACCCGCTGACCCGGCTGCCCAACCGCGCCCTGTTCATGAACCGGCTGCAGCACCTGTTTCAGCGAACGAAGCGCGCCGAGAGCGGCCGCCTGTTCGCGGTGCTGTACCTGGACGTCGATCGCTTCAAGGGGATCAACGACGGCCTGGGCCATCAGGCGGGCGACGAGCTGTTGAAAGAGGTGGCGCGGCGGCTGGAGCAGTGCGTGCGCCCCAGCGACACCCTGGCCCGTCTGGGCGGCGACGAGTTCACCGCCTTGCTGGAAGAAATCAACAGCGAGATCGACGCCACCCGCGTGGCCGAGCGGATCAACAAGGAGCTGTCGCAGCCGTTCTTCCTGCATGACCACGAGGTGTTCGCCACGGTCAGCGTGGGCATCGCGCTGTCGAGCTCGCAGTACGAGCGGCCCGACGACATGTTGCGCGACGCGGACACGGCCATGTACCGGGCCAAGGCGAACGGGCGCTCGCGACATCAGGTGTTCGACGTCGCCATGCACCAGCGGGCGGTGTCGCTGCTGCGGCTGGAAACCGATCTGCGCCGCGCCATCGAGCGGAAGGAGTTGGTGGCCTACTACCAGCCCATCGTGGACCTGGAGACCAATACGCTGCGCGGGTTCGAGGCGCTGGCGCGCTGGAAGCACCCCACCCGCGGCCTGGTCATGCCCGACGTCTTCATCCCGGTGGCCGAGGAGACGGGGCAGATCACCGCCATCGGCGAGTGGATGCTGGCCGAGGCCTGCCGGCAGATGCGCGTGTGGCAGGACCGCTACCCGCGCAACCCCCCGCTGCACATCAGCGTGAACATCTCCACGCGCCAGCTGGCGCACGCCAACGTGCCGGACCAGGTGGCCCGCATCCTGAGCGAGACCGGACTGGACGCCTCGTCGCTGACCCTGGAGATCACGGAGAGCGCGCTGATGCAGAACCTGAGCACCAGCGCCGCCGTCATCCAGAGGTTGAACGCCATGGACGTGCGGCTGCACATCGACGACTTCGGCACCGGCTACTCGTCGCTGTCGTATCTGCAGAACTTCCCCATCCACACCCTGAAGGTGGACAAGTCCTTCGTCACGCGGATGGGCGACGCGCCCAAGCAAGGCGAGATCGTGCGCGCCATCGTCTCGCTGGCCCAGAACCTGGGCATGGAGGTGACGGCGGAGGGCGTGGAGACGTCCGCGCAGGCGGACACGCTGCAAAGCCTGAACTGCACCAGCGCGCAGGGTTACCTGTTCTCGCGTCCCGTGCCGGCCGACGAGGCCGAGCGCTTCATCATCGACGGCCTGAACCCCCGCGCCTCCTGACCCTACGGCGCGGAGAGCTGGTCGCCCGCCAGCTCGATCACCCGCGACGATTGCGGGCGGAAGTCGCTGAAGCGTGCCCAGGTGGGCCTGACACGAAAGTAGGTGAGGCCGGGCCAGGCCAGCCGCGTCGGACCGTCCGGGAAGGCCGCGAAGTAGCTGCGCTGCAGCCGCTCGAGGGTCGCGCCGGACGGTTCGTCGGCGTCTCCTTCCAGCTGCAGCGTCTGCTCGTCGTCCCAGCCGATCACCAGGGCGGCGCGGCGGTCGCGGCGCAGGTTCTGCGCCTTGCGCGTGCTGCCCAGCGTATCGAAGACCAGCTCCAGCTGATCGGTCACGGCGATGCCCACCACCGCCGCCTGCGGCGCGCCGGCCGAGGACGCGGAGGCGACGACGGCCAGCGGGTGGCGGCGGATGAACGCGATCAGGTCGGCACGGTTCATGTGGTCGGGCTCCCCTTCCTTGCGTCGCGCGTTCCGGGCACCTGAAGGGTTGGACGCCTGCCCAGACCCGCCCCGGATGGGTGGACGGCCTGTGCCCGGAGCGGCTTAGCCCATCTGTCCCACGATCGCGCCGGTCGTGTCCACCTCGCCCAGGCGGGGGAAGATCCTCGCCATCACCAGGTCGTGAATGTCCGGGTCGACGTCGGTGATGGCGTCGCTGGCGAACGTCACGTTGTAGGCGCGTTCGTAAGCGGCGCGGGCCGTCGAATCGACGCCGCTGCCGGTGGCGATGCCACACAGCACGATGCCGGTCACGTGACGGCGGCGCAGCTGCAGGTCCAGCTCGGTGCCGAAGAACGCGTTCTGCTGGCGTTTTGTGATCAGGATGTCGTCGGGCGCGGGCCCCAGCTCGGGCATCAGCCGCGCGAAGTCCGGTCCGGCCGCCAGGGGACGGCGCACGTCCACGCGCGGCTGCAGCATGTCGCCGCCGTCGGGCGAGAACGAGACGGTCACCAGCACCACGGGCAGGTGGGCGCGCCGGAAGGCGGCGGCCAGGCGGGCGGCGTTCGCCACCACCTGGGTGAAGGGGTGCACGGTCGGGTATCCGGCCAGCCCCTGCTGCAGATCGATGACGACCAGGGCGGTTCTGAGGTCCAGCGCTGTGACGGGCATGCGGATCGCATCCTTCGGCGAGTGAGAACGTCGAGCAGCATGCCACGTCCCGGAGCTCTGGCGATGCCTGAATCAATGGACCGGTCGATGATTTTGGACGGGCTCCGGTCCGGGAACGCTATCCGCACGCCTTCGCCGCGGCAGGGCGCCAGCGACGCAGCGGCCCCTGCCGGCCGGCGGCGGTTTGCGTGCCCCCGGTGCTTTCGATAAGCGTCTCCCCGTGGCGCGCCGCAATCCCGACGAGTTTCTGGAAAGCTTCAGCCAGCTGTCCCGCTGCCTGCGGGCGCTGGCGGCGCGGACCTACGCCACGTTCGAGGTGGGCAGCACGCAGGCCAAGTTCCTGCGCCACATCGGTCAGAACAGCCGCCTCTCGCAGGCCGATCTGGCGCGCGCCACCGCCACCGATCCCACGCTGACCGGACGCGCGCTGGAGACGCTGATCGAACGAGGGTGGGTTCGCCGCTCGAACAGCGAGGCGGACCGCCGGCAGTACGTGCTGGAGTTGACGGCGGCCGGCCAGCGCACGCGAAAGAAGATCGAGGAGGCGCGGCGCCGCATCGCCGTGCAGATGACGGACGTCCTGGACGGGCGGGACCTCGAAGACTTCGACCGCATCGCCCGGAAGCTGCTGGCCGCGCTGGACGAGCCGGAGCAGACGTAACCCCGCCGTCGTTCGCGAAGGCCAGCGCCAGGTGCCCCGACGCTTGGTGCGGGCGGGTCACACCGCTCTACCGAAACGCTTGGCCGACCGCAGGCGGGCTTTGGCGGCTTCCACCACCCGGTCCTTGGGCGGCGAGCCCGTCACCAGCGTGTCGACCAGGCGGCGCGCCACCCGGAAGGTGTCGTCCACGGCGCGGTTGAAGGCGCGTTCGTTCTCCTGTGAGGGATGCGCGAAGCCGCTCAGCTTGCGGACGAACTGCACACTGGCGGCGCGGATCTCGTCGTCGGTGGCGGGCGGATCGAAGTTGAACAACGTCTTGATGCTGCGGCACATGGGTCTATCTCCGGTGTGGCGTGACGGCGAACTTCATGGATGCTGATCGTTCTGGGCAGGCGCGACCGCCGCCTCTCGGCGACGTTCCGCCGTCGCGTCGAGGAACACGGCGGCCACGGTCGGCGGCAAGCGCTGCGCGATGGCCAGCAGCAGGTCGGCGGTACCCAGGCCCGCTCCTTCGGCCGCCGCGAGCTCGCGGGCCAGCGAGGCGGCGCCGGCCTGCGCCACCTGGGCCAGCAGCGCGGGCGCGGACAGATGCACCAGCTCCAGCGCCCGCCGGGCCGGCGTTCCCTCGCTGCGTGGGGGCAGGGCGGCGATCGGCGCCAGCGCCGCACGCTGCAGCTCGGCCACCAGCGACGGATCCAGACTGCCCGAGGCCAGCGCGCCCGCCACCACCTCGGGGGCGGCCTCGGCGTCATGCTCGGCGCCGCCCGCCTGCAGCAACGCCGCCCGCAGCGCCTGCGGCGCCGCGCGGGCCACCAGCGACACGGTCGCCGCCGACTCGCCGGCCAGGGCCGCCGCCAGCTGCTCGGGGTGAACCGTCTCCAGGCCGGACGGCAGCGGCGCCATCGCCTCCCGGGCCATGGCCCCCGTCAGGCGCAGCCGCTCGGCGCGCGGCAGCCCGCGCAGCGCGGCCAGCGCGGACGCGCAGCGTTCGCGCGAGGGCGGCAACAGCGCCGCCGCGGCCCCGCCCTGGTCGGCGGTGCCGAGCAGCAGCGCGCCCAGCACGAAGCCGCGCTCGACGGCGTCGAGAGAGGCGAGCGCGGCATCGGCAAGCGTCCCCATGCAGGCGGTGATAATAATGCGATGATGGGTCACCTGGTGCAGCGCTTCGGGCGGGTGGTGCCGGCGGCGGTGGTCGACGCCGACTCCCAGGCGCGGGCGCTGCTGGAGGAGGCGCGCCGGCAGGCCCAGGCGCTGGTCAACGAAGCACGCGCCCAGGCGGGCGCCCTGCGCGACCAGGCGCAGCGCGCCGGCGAGGCGGAGGGGCGGGCGCAAGGCGAGGCCGCCTTCACCACCTTGCTGGTCCAGGCGCGGGCCGAGGCCGAACAGGTGCGGCTGGCCGCCCTGCCGGCCGCGCAGACCATCGCCGTACGCATGGCCGAGAAGATCGTGGGCCGCGCCATCGCCCTGGACGCCACGGCCATGGCGGACATCGCGCGCCAGGCGCTGGAGGCGGCGCGGGCGCGGGCGGGGGTGGTGTCGCTGCGCGTTCACCCCGAGGACTGGGCGGCCATCGAGACGGCGCGACCGGCGCTGGCGGCGCGGCTGGCCAAGGCGGTCGAGCTGCGCGTGATCCCCGATGCGTCGGTGGGGCGGCACGGCTGCGTGGTGGAGAGCGGCGCGGGACGCCTGGACGCGCGGCTGGAGACCCAGCTGGCGGCGCTGGAGCGGGCGGCCTTCGGAGGAAGGGCGCATGACTGAGGCGGACAGGCCCGACTCTGCGGAGCTGCCTGATTCTCCGGACTCGCCCGCGTTCCCCGACGTCCGGCTGGCCCTGGCGCGGCTGGACGCGAGCAGCCCCCTGCGCGTGACCGGCCGGGTCACCGAGGTGACCGGCCTGGTGGTCCGGGCGACCGTCCCGGGCATCCGGGTCGGCGAGCTGGTCTGGATCGACAGCGCCCCGCCGCGCGCCCCCGGCGAAACCGCGCCGCGCCTGCAGGCGGAGGTCGTCGGTTTTCGCGGCGACGAGGTGGTGCTGATGCCTCTCGGCGAGGCCACCGGCATCGGCCCCGACGCGCCGGTCACACCGACCGGCCGCCCCCTGACCGTGCGCGCGGGCGACGGGCTGCTGGGACGGGTGGTGAACGGTCTGGGGCAGCCGATGGACGGCCGGGGACCGCTGGCCGGTGACACCGTCGAGTGGCCGGTGGACCGCGCGGCGCCCGATCCGCTGCGCCGCCGCCGCGTCGAGCGTCCGCTGACGATGGGGGTGCGCGCCATCGACGGCCTGATGACGGTCGGCGAGGGCCAGCGGCTGGGGCTGTTCGCGGGGGCGGGCGTGGGCAAGTCGACGCTGCTGGGCCAGATGGCCCGCAACAGCGACGCGGACGTGACGGTGATCGGCCTGGTGGGCGAACGCGGGCGCGAGGTGGCGGAGTTTCTGGAAGCGTCGCTGGGCCCGGCGGGACGCGCCCGTTCGGTGGTGGTGTGCGCCACCAGCGACGCGCCCAGCCTGGTCCGCCTGAAGGCGGCGTTCGTGGCCACGGCGCTGGCGGAGTGGTTCCGCGCGCAGGGGCGCCGGGTGCTGTTCCTGATGGACTCGCTGACCCGCGTGGCCCGCGCCCAGCGCGAGGTGGGGCTGGCCGCCGGCGAGCCGCCCGCCCGCCAGGGTTATCCGCCCAGCGTGTTCGCGCTGTTGCCGCGGCTGCTGGAGCGAACCGGAAACGACGAGCGCGGCTCGATCACCGCGCTTTACACGGTGCTGGTCGCGGGCGGCGACATGGACGAGCCGATCGCCGACGAGGCGCGGGGCATCCTGGACGGTCACATCGTGCTGTCGCGCGCCCTGGCCGCCCGCAACCACTGGCCGGCCATCGACGTGCTGTCGTCCCTGTCGCGCGTGATGGGCGCGGTCGCGCCCAGCGACCACCGGTCCGCCGCCGCGCGCGTGCGCGAGCTGCTGGCCGCGTACGAGAGCAAGCGCGACCTGATCGCGCTGGGTGCCTACCAGCGGGGCGCCGACGCGGTGACCGATCAGGCCATCGCGCGCATCGACGCCATCAACGCTTTCCTGCGGCAGCCCACCGGCGAGGTGACGTCCTTCGCCGAGACGCGCCTGCGCCTGTCCCAGCTGGCTGGCCCGCCCAGCGGCGATGATCTTCGATGAGCGTCCGATAACCCCGAGGAGACCCGATGGCCGAAGCCGATTGCCTGTTCTGCAAGATCCGCGACGGGAAGATCCCCGCCGACATCGTTCATCGCGACGATGACGTCCTGGCCTTCAAGGACATCCACCCCGGCGCGCCCCACCACGTGCTGGTGATCCCGGTGCGCCACATCGCCGGCCTGGACCACGCCGTGGCCGACGACGCGGCCCTGTTCGGCAAGCTGATGCTGACGGGGGCGCGGCTGGCCAAGGAGGCGGGCTACGGGCAAAGCGGGTTTCGTGTGGTCATGAACGTGGGACCCGACGCCGGCCAGAGCGTGCTGCACGCCCACCTGCACGTGCTGGGCGGCCGCCAGCTGGCCTGGCCGCCGGGGTGAGCGGGCGGGATTTGCTAGATTCCGCGGCCTCATGTCGCTCGGCCGCCGGAACCTGAAGGACGCCCACCGCATCGTCGTGAAGCTGGGGACGCACGTCGTCACAGCGGACGGCGTGAAGCTGGCGGTCGACCGGCTGAACGGCATCGTCTCCAGCCTCGTGAAGTTCCGCCAGGCCGGGCGCGAGGTGATCATCGTGTCCAGCGGCGCGGTCGGCCTGGGCATGCAAGTGCTGGGGCTGTCCGAGCGGCCGCGCTCGCTGGGCCTGCGCCAGGCCTGCGCCGCCGTGGGGCAGAGCCACCTGATGGCCTTCTACACGCAGGCGCTGGGGGCGTGGAACGTCAAGGCGGCGCAGGTGCTGCTGACCCAGGAGGATCTGGGCGACCGCGACCGCGCCCTGTGCGTGCGCACCACGCTGATGCGCCTGATCGAGCTGGGCGTGGTGCCCGTGCTGAACGAGAACGACAGCGTCAGCGTGAAGGAGCTGGTCGAACACCAGCGCCGGCACGGGGCCCTGAGCGTGGCGCCGGCCCGGGCGGTGTTCGGCGACAACGACGGGCTGTCGGCGCGGGTGGCGGTCAGCCTGGACGCCGACCTGCTGGTGTTGCTGACGAACGTGGGGGGCCTTTATACCGCCAACCCTAAGGACGATCCCGCGGCGCGCCGGGTGGGCGAGGTGGCCGTCGTCGACGACGCCCTGATGGCCATGGCCAGCGGCGGCTCGTCGGGCGGCACCGGGGGCATGTCCAGCAAGCTGGAGGCGGCCCAGCTGGCCATCGCCGAGGGGACGGCGGTCCTGATCGCGGACGGGGCCGAGCCCGCCATCCTGGAGCGCGCGCTGGAGGGCGAGGACGTGGGCACGCTGATCACCGGGACGGAGACGCGGGGCGCCCGCTGGCGGCGCATCGCCGTCGCCCAGCGCCGCCGGGGGGCGCTGATCGTCAACGAGGGCGCCATGCGCGCGCTGACCACGCACAAGGCCTCGCTGCTGCCCATCGGCGTGGTCGCCGTGGACGGCCAGTTCGAGGAGGGGGACCTGGTCGAGGTGCGCGACGGCAGCGGCCGGGTCTTCGGCCGCGGCCTGGTCAACTACGACTCGGACGCCTGCCGGGCCCTGTGCGGCAAGCAGAGCGAGGAGATCGAGACCATCCTGGGCTGGCGCGGCTACGACGCCCTGATCACCCGCGACAACCTGGTGATGGGCGCGGTCTGATCCCCGGTCGGGCGGGCAGAGCGCCGTTCGCGCAGGGCGTCGGATGTCGTGCCGCCAGCGGCCGATCCGACGCAATCTTCGCCGCCGCCGTCGATCGACGCATTTGGGGCTCGACGGCGGGCGCCGTCCAGGGTAGGCGAGGGCCATGAATCGAGCGATTCTGTTGTTCGGGTATCCGGGGTGCGGCAAAGGCACGCAGGGCCAGATCCTGGCGGCGCTGCCCGGCTTCCATCACGTGGCGACGGGCGACATCCTGCGCCGCATGACGCCTGCCCATCCGTTGCACGCGGCGATTCACGAGCGCATCAGCAAGGGGAACCTGGTCCCCGACGAGCTGGTCCTCGAGCTGTTCGCCAGCCACGTGAAGTCGCTGAACCTTCCGGAGAGCGACTTCGTGATCGTGGACGGCCTGCCCCGCAACCGGAACCAGGTGGAGCTGCTGAACCGGGTGGTCGAGGTGATCAAGATCTTCAAGCTGTCCGTCTACGACGAGAAGATCGTGATCGATCGCTTGCGGCGCCGCGCCGCCGCCCAGAACCGCCCCGACGACGCCTCCGACGAGGTCATCCAGCACCGCCTGGAGGTCTACCGGCGCGAGACCGAGTCCTGCACCAGCGCCTACCCGGGCACCATGCTGACGCGCATCCAGGCCAACCAGCCCGTCTTCGACGTGCACCTGGACATCATCAGCGCGCTGGGCAAGATGCGGCAGATCCACTTTCGCTAGCACCTGTGGGAACCGGCCGTCGGGGCGGCGGGAGCCGTCTCGGCACTCTGTCAGGGTGATCGCGCCGAGTTCGCGCTAGACCCCGTGCATGGCCAACTCGTCAGCGTCCCCGCCCCCGCCTGCACCCGCACCCCTGAACGGCCCCCAGCCGGGCGCCTCACGCCGCATGTGGCTGGTGCTGGCCCTGATGCTGGGGGCGATGTGGTTCTGGAAGGCCGCCATCGAGGGCAAGGCCCAGCCGCCGGTCGCCTACTCGCAGCTTTACCAGTGGATCGCGGAAGCGAAGGTGGCGTCCGTGGTCATCACGGGCGAGGCCATCGACGCGACGCTGAAGAACCCGGAGACGCTGGACGGCCGCACGGTGAAGACGTTCCACACCGATCTGCCCCAGAGCGATCCGGCGCTGCTGCCGCTGCTGCGCGACAAAGGCGTCTCGATCACCGTGAAGAGCCGGCAGCAGCCGTTCGCCGTCGAGGTGGTGATGACCCTGCTGCCCTGGGTGCTGATCATCGGCGCCTGGATCTGGATGTCGCGCCGCACGCAGGGGATGCTGCGCGCCGGGGGGCCGCTGGGCAGCTTCATGGGCCGGGCCGGCCGCAAGTTCGACAAGACGGCGTCGGTCAACGTCACCTTCGACGACATCGCCGGCCTGAAGGCGGCCAAGGACGATCTGCGGGAGATCGTGCAGTTCTTGAAGGAGCCGGAGCGCTTCCGCCGGCTGGGCGGCAAGGTGCCCCGGGGCGTGCTGCTGGTGGGCCCGCCCGGCACCGGCAAGACGCTGCTGGCGCGCGCGGTGGCGGGCGAGTCGGGCGTTCCTTTCTATTCGATCAGCGCCTCGGAGTTCATCGAGATGTTCGTGGGGTTGGGCGCCACGCGGGTGCGCGACCTGTTCAAGGAGGCGAAGTCCGGTGCGCCCGCCATCATCTTCATCGACGAGATCGACGCCGTGGGGCGGTCGCGCGGGGCCGGCCTGGGCGGCGGCAACGACGAGCGCGAGCAGACGCTGAACCAGCTGCTGTCCGAGATGGACGGCTTCGATCGCACGGATCTGGTGGTGGTCATCGCCGCCACCAACCGTCCCGACGTGCTGGATCCGGCGCTGCTGCGGCCGGGACGCTTCGATCGGCGGGTGGTGGTCGATCGCCCCGAGCTGGAGGCGCGCGAGGCGATCCTGAAGGTGCACGCCAAGGGCAAGCCGCTGGCGGCCGACGTCGATCTGCACGCGCTGGCCGAGAACACGCCCGGCTTCTCGGGCGCCGATCTGGCCAACGTGATGAACGAGGCGGCGCTGGCGGCAACGCGCGCCGGGCGGGACAGCATCACGGCCGCGGACGTGGCGGGCGCCCTGGACAAGGTCGTGCTCGGGGATCCGCGCGAGACCAAGCTGGACCCCAAGGAGCGGCGGCGCGTCGCCATTCACGAGTCGGGGCACGCCGTGGTGGCGCACTTCTCGCCCGAGGTCGAGCCGCCGCACCGGATCAGCATCATCCCGCGCGGCATGGCGCTGGGGGTCACCCAGCAAAGCCCGGGAGGCGACCGCCACCTGATGGCGCAGGCCGAGCTGGTGGCGCGCATTCGCGTGCTGATGGGGGGCTACGCCGCGGAGCGCCTGGTGCTGGGCAGCATCTCCACCGGCGCCGAAAATGATCTGCGCGAGGCCACCCGCCTGGCCTCACGCATGGTGGCCCACTTCGGGATGAGCGAGCGCCTGGGCCCGGTGTACTACGACCACGAGGCGGAGCACCCGTTCCTGGGCCAGCGCGTGGCGCTGGAGAGCGCCACCAGCCCGGCCACCATCGCCGCCATCGAGCAGGAGGCGCGGCAGATCCTGTCGGCCGGCCTGGACGCGGCGACGGCGCTGCTGCAGGCGCGGCGGGGCGATCTCGATCGCCTGTGCAGCAAGCTGCTGGAGCGGGAGATCATCGACCGCGAGGAGCTGCGCGGCCTGCTGGGCGCGCGCCCGGCGGGCGAGGGCGTTCCGGTCACGCCGCCCCCGGTGTACTGAGCGTCGGCCGGGCGTGGGCGCCGGCCCGGCCGTCGGCCGTGAGGTATCATCGGCTCCCATGACCGAGGCGGTTTCTTCTTCCTCTTCGAAGTTCACCCACGAGGCGGCGCTGGCGGCCAAGGCGGCCGGCGCGGCGCTGCGCGAGGCGCCTGCCGAGACGCGCTCGGCGCTGCTGCGCGAGCTGGCGACCGCGCTCTCCCGCGACGAGGTGCGCGCCAAGGTGTTCGCCGCCAACGCGCTCGACATGGAGCGCTCGAAGGCGGACGTCGCCGCGGGCGCGCTGGCGCCCGAGCTGGTGAAGCGGCTGGCGCTGGACGGCAAGAAGCTGTCCGCCGTGATCGACGGCCTGTCGCAGCTGGCGGCCATGGAGGACCTGGTGGGGCGGACGACGCTGCGCCGCGAGCTGGACGACGGGCTGGTGCTGGAGCGGGTCACCTGTCCCCTGGGGCTGATCGGCGTGGTGTTCGAAGCGCGGCCCGACGCGCTGGTGCAGATCGCCGGGCTGGCCATCCGCAGCGGGAACGCCGTGCTGCTGAAGGGGGGCCGGGAGGCGCAGGAGAGCAACCGCGCCCTGGCCGCCGTGGTGCACGACGTGCTGCGGGCCCGGGGCCTCGATCCGCGCGCCGCCGTGCTGCTGGAGGACCGCGCCGACGTCAGCGCCGTGCTGGGGCTGGAGGGCACCGTCGATCTCATCGTGGCGCGCGGGTCCTCCGAGTTCGTGCGCCATGTCCGCGCCTCCACGCGCATCCCCGTGATGGCCCACGCCGCCGGCATCTGTCACCTGTACCTGCATCGTGGCGCCGACCCGGCCATGGCCGCCAGGCTGACCGTCGATTCGAAGATGACGTACCCGGCCGCCTGCAACGCCGTGGAGACGCTGCTGTGGGAGCGCGGGGCCGAGGCGGCGCTGGACGCCACCGTGGCCGCGCTGCTGACGGCCGGCGTGGAGCTGCGCGGGGATCCCGCCACCTGCGCCCGCCACCCGCAGGCGAAGCCGGCCCCCGACGACGCGTGGGACACGGAGTACGGCGCGCCGATCCTGTCGGTGCGTCAGGTGGCGAACCTCGACGAGGCGCTGGCTCACATCGAGCGCCATGGCTCGCGCCACACGGACTCGATCGTGACTGACGACGCGGCGGCGGCGGCGCGTTTTCTGGCCTCCGTCGATTCGGCCGGCGTGTACCACAACGCCAGCACCCGCTTCGCCGACGGCTATCGCTACGGGCTGGGCGCCGAGGTCGGCATCAGCACGGACAAGCTGCACGCGCGCGGCCCCGTCGGTGTGGACGGCCTGCTGACCTACCGCTGGCTGCTGCGCGGCCACGGCCAGGTCACGGCGGACTACGGCCCCGGCGGCAAGCGCTTCAAGCACCAGAGCTGAGGACGCCGGTCAGCACCGTCGACGTCCGGGAACGAGACCGGGCGGCGCTGCCAGGATCGCTTCGGCGAAGCGCAGGCCGCCGTCCGGTCGGCCGTGCCATCGATCTCGCGTCTCCCGGCGTCAGCGCATCTGGTAGATCCCGCGCCATGTGCGCACTGCCGGCCGAACTGACCTCGCTTCTCCCTCTTCTGCCCACGGAGCGCGTGGGCGTCGTGGAACGCATCGAGCCCCTCACCATGGGGCTGTCCGGCGCCGGCGTGTACGCGGTGACCGCGGCGCGCGGGGCGTTCGTGCTGCGCGTGCAAGGCGGCGACGCGCCAGCCTTCGCGCGCCAGGTGCGGCTCCTCCGGCGCGTCGCTGGCGCTGGCATCGCGCCGGCGCTGGTTCACGTCGACGAGGCCGCGCAGGCGGTGCTATCGGCGCGCGTGGCGGGGCGGCCGCTGGGCGCGGCGCTCGCCGATCCGGCGCAGCGACCGGCCGCGCTCGCGTCAGTGGTGGAACAGCTGCGCGCCCTGCACGCGCTCCAGCCGGCCGACATCGACATTGGCGCGAGCGATCCGGTCGGGTTCGCGCGCGCCGCGTGGGACGCCGCCCGCACGCGCCCTGGCTTCCCCTCCTGGGCCGCCGCGCTCGCGCCCGTCCTGGACACGGCCGCCGCGCTGCTGGCGGCGGATCCCCGCCGCGTGGTCAGCCACAACGACGTCAACCCGGGCAACATCCTGTGGGACGGCGCGCGGGCCTGGCTGGTCGACTGGGAGGTCGCCGGCCTCAATCATCCCCACTACGATCTGGCAGTGTTCGCCATGTTCCTTCGCCTGGACGACGACAGCGCGTTCGCTCTGGCGGCCCATCACGACGGGACGCCGCTCGATCAGCCGTCGCGCGCCACGTTCCAGGCGCTGCGAAGGCTGGCGGCAGCGCTCTGCGGCCTGACGTTCCTGCGGCTGGTCGACGATCTTTCCGTCCGACCGTCGCGCGAGCGCGCCGACGCTCCCTCGCTGGGCGACTGCTACGCGGCCATGCGCAGCGGCCAGTTCGACCTGCGCGCGCCGCGCGACCGCGCTTCATTCGGCCTGGCGCTGCTGGCCGAAGCCGTGCCCTGATCGTTCGGGCAAAAAAAAGCGGTGCGAGAAACTCGGATGCCGGCCCCCCCGGACCGAGTTTCTCACACCGCTGCGTCCCCTTCCCTGAAACCCCAACCCCGAAACAACGACCTATTCAATTTTTCGGACTTCAAACAACTACGTGATGAAGGACTTCCCCTATTCAATTTTTCTTTCAGTGTGTTCCGTGGGTCACCGCCTTCCCCTCGTGTTCCCCTCGTCCCGAAACCCTGTCCTGCTCTCCGCCCGCCCCCCCCCGCCTTCACCAGTCTGTTCTCTCGTTCCCCTCGTCTGTCCCTGCCCCGCTCTCGATGGTTTTGTTATAGCTCCGCCCTTGTTTCGGCATCCTTTCGTCTCCGAGAATCTTTGGTAACAACGCGGGGGCGGTGGCGCGCTCTCTCCGTCGAGAAAACCGCGGAAATCTCGAATCTTCCGGGTGTCTTTCCCGGGCTCGGCCGCGCGGCCGCCATGAGGTGACGCGGCGATATTGGCGGGCATCGCCGCGCGTGGTCGCGATCGCTCACGACCATCGACCGCGTCCGTGGCGCAATGCGGGCAACAGCGCCGCTGGGCCGGTCGATAGCGCTGGCGGTGTCCTTCGTCGCTTGGCTTGCCGCTTTCGTCGCCGCGGCTGCGGTCTGCGCCAGTGCCGGCGCCTCGCCGCGCGTGGTCGCGATCGCCGCGCTGCCGGCGGCCGCGCTGGCCACTGTATGCGCCCGTCGCGGTCACCTGCGGGCTGCGGGCGCGCTGCTGGCGTGCGCCTGCGGCGCGTACGTGGGCGCGCGCGCCGTCGTGCCGCTGATCCTGCCGCCCGCCCTCGCGGCGGTGGCGGATGCAGACCGGACGGTGCGCATCGAAGGCGTGGTGACGGGCGCGCCCGAGGCCGGCGGGACAGGGGCGCGGCTGCGCATCGCCGTCGAACGTGTCGAGGACGCGCCCGTGGCGGCGAGCGGCGCCCTGTCGGTGGCCAGCGGATTTCCCGCGGCGCTGCCCGGCGATCCGGTGCGCTTCGTCGCACGGGTGCGCTCCGTGCGCGGGCTGGCCAACCCTGGCGTGCCCGACTCGTCGCTGCAGGCGCGCGGCAACGGGATCGATTGCTTCCTCAGCGTCGGACACGCGGCGGACCTGGTTCCCACCCCGGGGGCGTCCGTGCGCGCCTGGCTGCTGCCCTTTCGTCTGGCCGCGCGGGCCCGTCGGGCGCTGGGGCGGGCCATCGACAGGGTGGCCTGCGCCGGCGCCGCCTGTGAGGGGGGCGCGGCAGGCGGCGCCACCGCACGCGCCGCGGTCGCGCTGCTTCACACCGCTGTTCTGGGGGAACGGCAAAGCAGCGACGCGCGCGTCGAGGACGGCTTCCGCGCCGCGGGCGCCACGCACGTGCTGTCAGTCTCGGGGTTGCACCTGGCGGCGGTGGCGTTCGTGTTCTTCGTGGGACTGCGCCGCCTGCTGGTGGCGGTGCCGCTGTTGCCGTTGTGGCTCGACCCCCGCCGTGTCGCGGCCGCGCTGGCGCTGCCGGCGATCGCGTTCTACACGCTGCTCTCCGGCGACGCGATCGCCACGGTGCGCTCGGCGTTGATGATGGCCATGGGGCTGCTGGCCATCGTCCTTCGTCGGCAGGTGACGGCCCTGGTGGCGGTGGCCGTGGCGGTGTTCGTGCTGCTGGCCTGGTCGCCGCTGGTGCTGTTCGACGTCTCGTTTCAGCTGTCGGTGGTGTCGGTGCTGGCGCTGGGGCTGTTCGCTGGGCCCCTGGCCCCGCGTCGCAGGCGGCGCCCCTCCGTCGACGGTCGGATGCTCGTCGGTCGGATGCTCGTCGGCCGGATCCTGGGCGTGCTGGGCAGGCTGGGGGCCGCCACGCTGGCGGCTGGCGCGACGACGGCGCCCCTCTGCGCGCACCACTTCGGCGAGGTCACGCCTGCCGCCCCGCTTGGAAACCTGTTGCTGGTGCCGCTGGTCGAGATGGCGGTCGTGCCGTTCGGGCTGGGCGGCGCGACGCTGGCGGCGATGGCCAGCGACGGTTGGGGCCGTCCGCTGCTCTTCGTGGCGCGCGTGGCGGCGGCGCTGGCGCTGGCGATCGCGGACAGATTCCGGGTGCTGGCGCCGGTGTGGACGACCCGGGCGCCGAACGCGCTGGAGACCACCTGTCTGGTGCTGGGGGTGGGGCTGCTGCTGGCGGCGGTGGGCCGTGGGGTCAGGGGGCGGCGAGCCAAGGCGCTTGGCGCGGCGCTGGCCTTGGGGCTGGGCGCCGGAAGCCTAGGCGCGCGCGAGCTGGCGCGGCGTCTGGATCCGGACGTGATCGTCACCTTGCTGGACGTGGGGCAGGGCGATGCCGCCGTGGTGCAGGTGCCAGGGGGGCACACGCTGCTGATCGATGGGGGCGGCACGTACGACGGCGGATTCGATCCCGGCGCCCGGGTCGTCGAGCCGTTCCTGCGGGGGCGCGGGATCACGCGCCTGGACGCCGTGCTGCTGTCGCATCCCCATCCCGACCACCTGAACGGCCTGCACCGCGTGCTGGCGCGGTTCCCGGTGGCGGCGCTGTGGACCAGCGGCGACGACGGCCACAACCCCGAGTACGGCCGGCTGCTGGACGAAGCACGGGCGCGCGGCGTCCGCTTGCCGGTGCCAGCGACCACGGAGCTGGGCGCCTTGCGGATCGAGCCGCTGGGACCGTTCGTGGCCACGAACGGTGGGGACAGGGTGGGGCCGCCCGAAGGGACGTCGGTCAACGACGCCTCGCTGGTGGTCCGGCTGGTCTTCGGCGCACGGTCCTTTCTCTTCGCCGGCGACATCGAGGCGGACGGGGAAGGTGAGGTGGTCGGGCGGCGCGGCGCGGGACAGACCGTGGCGTCCGACGTGCTGAAGGTTCCCCACCACGGCAGCCGGACATCGTCCAGCGAGGAGCTGGTTGCCGCCGTCCGGCCCCGGCTGGCGGTGATGTCGCTGGGATGGAAGAACCGCTTTCATTTTCCCGCCGCCCAGGTGGTGGCGCGCTACCTGGCCCACGGAACGACCGTGCTGCGCACCGATCTCGCGGGCGCGGTGACCATTCGCGCTTCGCCCGCCGGCACCTTGACGACAACCTGCGCGCGGGCGTGCCGATGACGACGCATGCGACTTTCCCGCCGCGGCGGCGCGCCCGCGAGGCAACCGGGCACGACCGCGACGATGACCGTCGGCGGAATCGTGGCGGTGCTCGGCGCCGGGGCTCTGGTCATGTTCCTGGTCGTGTCCCTGGCCGACTGCGCGCACAGCTCGGCGCGACAGCCGAAGGCGGCGGCCCTGCAGGCGGCGGGCGCGGCCTCGCTGGCCCGTGGCGAGCTGGATCGCGCCGCGGGGCAGTTCGCCCTGGCGCTGGAGTACGAGCCGCGGCTGGCGGAGGCGGAGAATGGCCTGGGCCTGGTGGCGCTCGCCTACGGCGATCACGAGCTGGCCGAACACCACTTCCGGGCGGCGCTGTCCCTGGACGAGGATCTGGCGGAGGCGCACCTGAATCTGGGCGGCCTGCGCCTGGCCCGCCATCAGCCGGAGGAGGCGCTGGAGTGCTTTCGCGCGGCGCTGGCCATCGACCCGGGCTACGCGGCGGCCCGCCTGGCCGTGGGGGAGACCTTGCTGCGGCTGGGCCGCTACGAGGATGCGCGCTGGGAGCTGGCGAAGCTGTGCGCCGCCGACCCGGGCAACGCGCGGGCGCATGCCGCCCACGCCCTGGTGCTGGCGCACCTGGAGCGGATCGCCCTGGCCGAGACCGAGGCGCGCCGTGCGCTGGCGCTCGATCCGGCGCTGCCTGCGGCGCATCGGGCACGCGGCGAGATCCTGCGCCGGCGCGGCGATCTGCTGACCGCCGAGGCGGAGCTGCGCGCCGTGGTGCAGGCACAGCCCACCTCGGCGGAGGACTGGCTGGCCCTGGGCGTCGTGCTGGCGCAGCAGCGCCGGTGGGCCGACGCCGGCGCCATTCTGGACCGGGCGGCCTTGCTGGGTCCGGCGCTGGCCGAGGTGGCCTTCGTCCAGGCCTTCGTCGAGCTGGGCCGTGAACGGCCAGCGGCCGCCGTGACGGCGGCGCGACACGCCCTGGAGCTGCGGCTGCCCTATCCACAGGCGCGGCTGCTGCTGGCCGAGGCGCAGTATCGGGCGGGCGACGCCGCGGCGGGCCGCGCCAGCTTGCAGCGGTTCATCGACGAGGCGCCGCCCGAGATGGCCGCGGAGAAGGCGCGCGCCGAACGCGCGGTCAGGGGTGCAGTGCCCCCGCCGTGATGCGGTCTGCTTCCCCTCGACGGCGTTGGCCTTAGACTGCCCCCGGCATGCCCCTGCGTTTCCGCATCCTGCCCGGCGAAGAGACGCTCGCAGAGCGGACCTTCGAGCTGACGGAGGACACGGCCGAGGTGCGTCTGGGCCGCCAGCCCACGTTCGAGATCGAGCTGCCGTTCCCTGCCGTGTCGGTGTTCCACGCGCGCCTGTTCCGCGGGGAGTCGGCGCACGAGTGGTGGTTGGAGGACCAGGGCAGCACGAACGGCACGTGGCTGCAGGGCCAGCGCCTGGCCCCGCGCCGACCGGCGCTGATCCGGGCTGGCCAGCGGATGCGCGTGGGCTCGGTCGACATCGTCTTCGAGGGGTGGGCCCCGACGGTGAAGGGTGACGAGAGCACGGCGACCATCGCGCGCCGCCTCATCAGTGACTTGTTCAGCGCGGCCGGCAACGACGTGCCGTCGCTGGCGCTGGAGGCCGGGCGGGCCGAACCGGCGATCCTGCGCTTCGCCGAGCGGGATCGCGGTTACCGCGCGGGCCGCGCCGACAACAGCGACCTGGTGCTGGGCGGCGAGCAGGCCTCGCGCGACCACGCCCTGTTCGAGCGTCGCTGGGACGGCGTATTCGTGTCGGATCCGGGGTCTCGCAACGGCGTGCTGGTCAACGGCGCTGCCATCGCCGGCAGGCACCGCCTGAGGGACGGCGACGGCGTTCAACTGGGGGGCGCGAGCTTCCGGTTCACGGATCCCGAGGACCGCTACCTGCGACGCCTGGAGGCGGCGGATGCCGTTCCGCAAGAGGAGAGCGCGAAGCCGTCGTCACCGGTCGCGGCGCCCGCCGCGGATGCGCCGGCCCGGACGGCACCAGCGCCGGCCACCCCAGCCGCGGGCGAGCCGTCGCGGCCTCCGGCTGCCGAGCCTCTTCGCGATCTGTCCGGCGGACGCCGCCCCGCGGCCCCGCCCCGGGCGGCGTTGTCGGCGCGCCGAAAGCTGGCGATGGCGATGGCGGCCAGCGTGCTGGTCGTGGCGGTCGCGGGGCTGATCGTTCTGCTGCTGGGCTGACTCGCATTTTCCAAGAATTTTCCGGCAACCCCAATTCTCCGACGCCGATACCGCCTCATGAACCGGCGCCAGGGGGCGGCATGAAGGTCGATGAAAGGCGGAGGCGGCGCCGCGGCGCCGCCGTTCTGGTGGTCGCTGGGCTGGCGATGGCCACTCTGCTCACCCGCGCGGCCGCCGCGGAGGCGCCCCCGCCTCCGGCGGTGGCCGCGCAGGCAGCTCCCTGGTGCCAGCGCGACCAGGATCTCGCCTGCACGCTGGTGCGGGAAACAGCGGCGGGCGTCTGGATATGGACCGAGCGCTTCCGGCCTGCCGAACCGGGCAACAGCGGCTGGACGCTCGCCGTCGGCGCGGGTCCCGTTTCTCCCGCCGTCACCCATCTGATCGCCGCCATCCCGGCGCTCGCGCGGCCCACCCCGAACGGCGCCCCCATCCTGGAATGACGGCAGGCGAATGAGACGGCCGCGGGTCCGACGATCGGCGGGGGATGACCGTGCGCCGGACGCGACCGCCCGCGATCGCCGCGGCCGGAGCACGCCGGCGGGCGGATGCGACCCGTGCGATCGAGAGGGAGCGAGCAGCGCGCTCGCGCACCGGTCGCTGACGCCCGGGACCGACGGTCCGGAGAGCTTGGCGGGGGCCGACCGGCCCTTCACGAACGGCGGCGGTTGCTGGCGTCCGGGACGGCGCCTCAGCGACGCTTGCGGCCGGCCTTGCGCGCCTTGCGGGCGTCTTTCCGCTTCTGCTTCTCCTTCACGCGATCGACGTTCCGGCGGGGCGCCTGGAAATGGCCGCGCTCGGCAGTGGGCGTGTTCATCATCGAGGCGAGCTGGTTCACGTCCAGGTTGCCCAGCTTCTTCAGCTGCGCCAGTTGCTTGAAGCCCGGGATCTTTCCCAGCAGGCCGGTCGACATCCCGATCTGCATCATCATCTGCCGCATCGTCGCGAAGCGGTTCAGGATGTCCGCGACCTCGGCCTCCTTGCGGCCCGACCCGCGCGCGACGCGGCGCAGGCGCCCCTGGTCGTAGAAGGCGCTGCGCTTCTTCTTGCGCTTGCCGCCGTCCAGCACCTCTTCCCAGCTGGTGATGACGAAGCGCTCGGGGTGCCGGCGCTCGTCGTCCGTCATCGACGAGATGATGGCCTTGATGCGATCGAGCTCGCGGTCGTCGACCTTGGCGCCCTCGGGCATGGCGTCCGCCATGCCCGGGATCTTGTCGACCATGTCCGACAGCGATCCCATCTTCTGCAGCACGCCGATCTGCTCGAGGAAGTCGTTCATGTCGAACTTCCCCTTCAGCATCCGGACGGCGTCCTGCTCGGCCTTCTCCTCGTCGACGACCTCCTCGAACTGCTGCACCAGGCCGACCACGTCGCCGCGGCCCAGGATGCGGCTGGCCATGCCGTCCGGACGGAACTCTTCCAGGCGGTCCGAGGCCTCGCCCATACCGACGAACTTGATGGGCTTGCCGGTGATGGCCTTCACCGACAGCGCGGCGCCGCCGCGGGCGTCGCCGTCCAGCTTGGTCAGGATGACGCCGTCCAGGTTCAGGCGATCGTTGAAGGCCTTGGCGGTGCCCACGGCGTCCTGGCCGATCATCGCGTCGATGACCAGCAGGATGTTCGCGGGGTGCACCCGCTTGTCGATGTCCGTCAGCTCTTGCATCAGCACCTCGTCGATGGCGAGTCGGCCGGCGGTGTCGAAGATGATGACGTCGCGGCCCGATTCGGCGGCCACGCGAACCGCCTTCTCGCAGATGGCCGGCGGCGACCCGCCCTCCTCGGAGTAGACGGGGATGTTCAGCTTCTGCCCGATGATCTTCAGCTGCTCGACGGCCGCGGGACGGTACACGTCGGCGGCCACCAGCAGCGGCCGCTTGTGCTGCTTCTCCAGAAAGCGCGCCAGCTTGCCGACCGTCGTCGTCTTGCCGCTGCCCTGCAGGCCCACCAGCATGATGCCGGTGGCGCCCTTCTTGGCGAACTTCAGGCTGGTGTCGACCGGCCCCATCAGATCGACCAGCTCGTCGTGGCAGATCTTGACGAAGTGGTCCTCGGGGCTGACCCGGCGGACCTTCTCCTTGGTCGACGCCTTGACCTTGACGATGACGCCGACCGCCTTCTCCTTGACCCGGTTGCAGAAGTCCTGCACCACGTCGTAGCCGACGTCGGCTTCCAGCAAGGAATCGCGGACGTCCTTCAGCGCGTCGTTGACGGTCGCCTCGTCGAGCTCGGCCAGGCCCTGGAAGCGTTGTTTGGCGGAGCGGAACCCTTTGGTGAGTGTCTCGAACATGAGCGGGTCGGAATCTAGCTTGTCTGTGCTTCAGTCGCCAACGTGGCGGCTGGTGTCTGCGCCTGCCACCAGGCGGCCCACCGGCGGCGGGCCGCCTCGCGTTTCCGTTTGGGCAGCTCGGGGGCGTAGCCGAAAGTGTCCCCGGACAGCATGCGCAGCTCCTCGAAGGCCACCACCCGGGTGGCCAGGTCCTTGCCGCCCAGGGCCTCCAGCAGCCAGGATGCCCGCGGGCGGGCCGCGTTCGCCTGCCACCAGGCGGTCCACTGGTCGTCGTATTCGAAGTCCTGGGCCGTCAGCTTCAACAGGGCGCGACGGGCGGCTGCCGCCGTCACGGCGTCCCCGCTCAAGCGCGCGATGAAGACGGGGACCGAGCCCTCGTCCCGCATCTCGCCCAGGCTGTCGATGGCGGCCGCTGCCTGCGCGCTGTCCGGCAGCTTCGCGGCGGCGCGCAGCTCGGCCACGAAGGCCTGTGCCACGGGGTGGCCCATCCGTTGTCGCAGCACCCGCAGCGCCAGCGGCCGTCCCTTGTCGGCGGGATCCCGGGCGCGGCGACACAACGCCACCGCCGCCGAATAGGCGATCAGCTCGGCGGGCGACATGTCTTGCGGTTCCACCAGCGGGATACCGTCGGAGAGGGCGGCCGGGTACGACGCCAGCACCTCGACCTGCGTCGCGATGCGCACCGAGCGCTGGCCCGTCAGGTCGTCCGGATCGCCCACCTCCATCTCTGTCTCCAGCATCGACTCGTCGAGCAGGGGCGCCGACTGGTCGATGACCTGCCCCAGCGGCGTGGCTGGCTCCGCGGGGCCCTCGCCAGCCGCCGCCTGGGGACCGCTTTCCGGCATCGGCACCGAAGGCAGCGCCGAGGCGAGGGGGGATGGTCCGGCCGCCTTCTTCCGCCGCGGGTAGGCGAAGCTCTTTCGCGCCCGTTCCGCGCCCAGGGCCCGCGCCAGCAGCGAGGCGAAGCGCTGGGGCAGCGGTTCACCGTACACGCGCTGGCGCAGCGCCATCAGGCGCATTTCGGGGACGATGTACAGCTTCGCGTCGAAGCCGTGCTCGGCCGCCAGCTTCCTGATCCGCTCGGCCGCCACCGGCTCGGCGCACAGCAAGTTCAGCCGCTGCTCGCGCGCGCCCACGGGGACGAACCGCAGCTCGCGGGTGGCGTCCGCCGGCAGCGGCGGCGCCTCGGTCACGCTGCCGTCGGCCAGGTCGGGGGCCGGCACCGGCAGCCCGCTGACCGTGGCCAGCCGGGCCCACACCTGGGGCTCGGTCAGGGCCCCCAGCTCCAGCAGCGCGGTGTCGAGGCCGCCGCCGTAGACGCACTGCCGGGCGGCGGCCGCCTCGATGGTCGCCTCGGGCAGGACATTTTCCCCGCGCAGCCACGCCGCCAACCGCGCCGACATGAGCTGATGCTACACCCGCCCTGGCGGCACCTCCCCTCGGGGCGAGGCAAGGTCGGGGCAGCTGGCCGGGACATGACCCGCAAAACGCTTCGACGCCGGTGGGGACGCGCCATAGCAGCCCTGTTCGTTCGGGTTCGCGTTGACGACGCCCACCAGGCGCCCGAACTGTCGTCCTGGTGTGACTTCGCGGCACGCGGGAGAACGGCCGTTCTATTTGCAACAAAAGTGACCAGATTCGGTCTCTTTTCGGGCACTCTGAGGGCACGGGAGGATGACATGCGCGAAATCCGGAGCAGGTCCTGGCGGTGTGCGGACGTTTGGCGGGTCGTGTGCGGGCTGCACTTTCGGGGATGGGCCCTGGCCGCGCTGCTGGCCGGCACCGCGGCGGCCGCGGGGTGCTGGCTGGACCGCGGCATCGTGGACCTCCCGACCGTCCAGGACGCCGCACCCCCGCCCAGTCACGACGCCGCCCCACCCATCCCTGGACCCGGTCCTTGTCAGTGGCCGGCCCCGACGTCCTCCGGCTGCGTGCTGACCGGTGTGAGCTGCGGCCAGCTGAACGCCTGCCCGCCGTCGTGGATGCAGGCGAACTCTGCCGGCAGCTGCCCCCAGGCGGGAGCGACCCTGTCCACCGAGACCTGCGAGGGAATGTACCGCTGGAGCCTGGCGTCGAGCGACGGGTCCCTGATCGGCGTCTGCTACTACGACATGTCCAGCGGGCTGCTGGCCGGGATTGACTGGCAGGGCGCCCTGCCTTGCACCGGCTCCAGCACATCCAACCGTTTCGGCACGGTCCCCCAGTTGTGTCACTACGACGCGGGCGTGGTCGTCCAGCGGTTCACCTGCGCGGCGGGCGGCTCGGGCGACCTGACCGACGGCGGTTTCACGCAGTCGTGCAGCGAACAGATGCCGTGTCACGGCGGCGGCTGAGCCGCTCCAGCGGGGCCCACCGCCGCCGGCCCTGCTCACCGATCCAGGATGACGTAGGTGCCGGCCAGGTGGTCGTGCAGGGCGCGATGCTCGCGATCGAAGATGGCCCACAGCCAGCCCAGGCCGCCGGGCAACACGCTGATCGTCAGGGCCAGCACCCGGATGAGCCCGCGCACCGGCCCGGGGGCCCGCCCACGCGACGAGATCAGCCGGATGCCGCAAAGCCGCATCCCGAACGTCTGCCCGGTCATGCTCGCGAAGTACAGCTGATACAGGACCGTCAGTCCGACGAACAGCCCGATGGCGCCCACCGCCATCGGGTTGCGATCCAGGATGCCGGCCACCAGCAGGTCGGGGCCGATCTCCTTGGCGTGCGGGATGGGGGCGCCCAGGATCAGCGCCGTGACGGTCGTGACCAGCACGCACAGCGCGAACAGCAGCGCGCCATCGAGGATCACCGCGGCCACCCGGCGCGGAAAGCCGCTGACCCGCACGCGCATCACGCGTTCGGCGGGCAGGCGAGAGGGCGCCGGGGTCGGCGCGCGCGCGGGCGACGGCATGGCGGCGGCCAGGCTCACGCGGACCATTCTGCGAAGCGCCCCCAACCAGGGCAAGAATTTGTCCGCCAATTTGCTCAACCGAGACCGCCCACTCGACTTTGAATGGCCGCCAGGGCGGCGATGGCTGCCGTCTCGGTGCGCAGGGTGCGCGGGCCCAGCGTCGCGACGCGAAAGCCCGCCCCCGTCGCCTGCGCCACCTCCTCGCGGGTCAGTCCCCCTTCGGGTCCGATCAGCACCGCGACCGCGCTGGGACGGGGCGGGATCAGCGCGTGCAACGGCTCGGCCCCCGGCGCCTCCTCCCACGGCACGACGCGCGTGCCGCCTGCCGCCAGGCCCGCGATGGCTTCGGCCAGCGACAGCAGCGGCGCGATGGGCAGCAGCTCGGCCCGGCCGCACTGGCGGGCCGCTTCGCGCGCAATACGCTCCCAGCGTTCCAGGCGCGCCTGCTGGCCGGTGGCGCTGCGCGCGGTGCGGACCGGCACCACCCGCGCCGCGCCCAGCTCGGTCGCCTTCTGCACGATCAGGTCCATCCGTTCCGCGCGCGGCAGGCCCTGCAGCAAGGTCACTGGCGGCGCCTCGGGGATCGGCATGCGCCGCCGCTCTCCCAGCGTCAGGGTCATGTCTCGCGGCCCGACGCGCGTGACGGTGGCGGCGACCTCCAGCCCGCGGCCGTCGAACAGGTCGACGGCGTCACCGCTCTGCAATCGCAACACGCGCGCCAGATAGCGGTGTGCCTCGCCCTGCAGGTCGACCGACGGGCCGTCCAGCTCGGTCGATGACACCCAGATGCGCGGCATCAGTCGCTCTCAGGCGCGCCGCAGCGTCAACCCCGACCACTCGTCGTCGTCCTCGCGCTGGCGCAGCGAGAAGCCGGCGGCCGTGTACGCGTCGAGGATGGCCGGCACGTCCCTGGACAGCAGGCCGGATAAAATGGCGTGACCGCGCGGCGCCACGCGGTCGTGCAGCGCGGAGGCGAGCGGCAGCAGCACGTCGGCCTGGATGTTCGCCAGCACCACGTCGAACGTCGTGACGCCGGCGACGGACAGATCACCCGTCGCGACCGTTACGGTGCCGACATGGTTGCGGTCCAGGTTCTCTTGCGTGCAGGCCGTCGCCTCGGGGTCGACGTCGATCGCCAGGCCGGTCGCCGCGGGCCACAGCAGCGCCGCCGCGATCGAAAGGATTCCCGAGCCGCACCCCAGATCCAGGAAGCTTCGCACCGCGGGCCCCGCCGCTGCCGGCGGCTGCGGTCGTGCCAGCTCCTCGGCCAGCCGGATCACCAGGCGGGTCGTGGCGTGGCCGCCCGTTCCGAAGGCGCGCCCGGGATCCAGGTCGATCACGCGGTCGTCGGTGGTGATGGCGCCGGGATCCCAGCTGGGGCGCACGATGAACGAACGCCCCACCCGGGTGGCGCGGAAGAACTGCTTCCAGACGTCGCGCCACTCGTCTTCATGGCTGGCGCGCTCGCTGACCGCCACCCCCTCGGTGGACAGGCCCGCGTCCCGCGCCCGCGCCGTGGTCTCGGCGATGGCGTCCAGGGCCTGGCCGCGCAGCTGGGGGACGACGTGGGCGACCACCACGCTGCGACCGGCCGCCGTCTTCAACAACGTCCCCGCGTCGCGAAGCTCGATGCCGCCGTCAGCCAGCTCTTGCAGCACGGAAGCCATCACGTCGGCCAGCTCGGCCGGCAGATCGACGGCTATCTCGATCCAGGTGGTCGGCCGCGCGGACGAGGCTCCGCCTGATCCGGCGGAGTCGTCGCGGTTGACCTCGAGAATCCCGTCAGGATTCCCCTCTGACGTATCGGGCATCGCGCACCACCAGGGCGCGGAGCGCTAGCGAACCACGCGGCGCTTCTGCTCGCGGCGGCGACGCTTGCGGGCCTCGCGCATCTTCCTTTTCTTCTTCACCGAGGGCTTCTCGTAGTAACGGCGACGCTTGATCTCTTGAAGGATGCCTTCCTTCGACATCTTCTGCTTCAGGATCTTCATCGCCTTCTCGATCGAGTCGCGAACCTCCACCTCGAGCGGTCGGCCAAGCAGTGTCTCCAAGAAATCGTCCTCCGGGTCGGGAAAAGTGAAAGGGCCGGCATTAAAGCCGACGGGTTTCGCTCCGTCAAGGGCCGCCGTAAACAGTTTGTGAACGACGCGCTCAGCTCACCGCGGGTGGGGAAGGTCCCATCGCGCGCCTCACGTGCGTGCTAGACCTCGATGTCGCACAATATGGTCGAAATCGGCCGAATACTCCTCAGATTTTTCGGAATCGCATGCCAAGAATTATTTGGAAATCCGTTAAATATGGGTCTTCGACATAGGGTCCTCGCTGTAATTTGCAAGACATCTGGTGGCACAAAACTCAGAAAATCACATGGTTTACCTCTTGTCAGTGGCTCACATTTCATATGAGTATGCGCCCCCACAGCGCCGAAAATTTTGACGACGAGCTGCGCCGAGGGCGACACGTCGCGAAACAATCCAAGTCCTCTTCAATGGTGAGGGGGAGCAGACAGGGACGGAAACGGTAAAGGAGTCAACGATGACGTTCACGGGTGCGAAGGTTTTCACGGCCACCAAGGCCAAGGATCGGGAAGAGCTGGGGGACGTCCTCACGCGGTGGCTGCGCGACAACCCGAAGCTCCGCGTCATCGACAAGATCGTCACTCAGAGCTCCGACAACGAGTTTCACTGCCTCTCGATCACCATCTTCTACGACGTGGCGGCTGCCTGATCCGTCTGCCCGGCAGGGCCGGGCTGCTCCAATTCCGCCCGCTCAGGGCGTATGACTGCCCTCGCCGCGATTTCCGCGCCAAGCGGCCCGTTCGTGGCGGAACGAGACGTCCCCAGGGGGCGAGACGCCGACCGCGGGTATAATGCGGCGATGCGATTCGGGTTCCTGATCAAGCGCGGCAAGCCGGAGGCTCGCGACCTGGCGGCCGAGCTGATCCAGGCGCTGGTGGCCCGTGGCAACGCTGCCCTGGTTTGCGACGCGGAGGCCCGCGGCATCCCCGGCGCGGAGATGGTCCCCGAGGCGGTGCTGGGCGCTTCCGTGGACGCGCTGGTGGTGCTGGGGGGCGATGGCACCTTCCTTTACGGCGCCGGTCTGGTCGCGGGCCGCGCCATCCCTCTGTTCGGCGTCAACCTGGGAAGCCTGGGCTTCATCACCCATTTCCAGCGGGGCGAGGCGCTGGCGGCTCTGCAGGCCGTGTGCGACGGCCAGCTGCCCATCGACGAGCGGATGCGGCTGGCCGTGACGGTCACCTCGGCGGAGGGGCGGCGTGTCCTCGAGCGGCGCAGCGCCGTGAACGACGCCGTCATCAGCCAGCCCGCGATGGCCAGGCTGCTGGACCTGGAGGCGCGCCTCGATAACGAGATCATCACCACCTACAAGGCCGACGGCTTGATCCTGGCCACACCGACCGGGTCGACCGCGTACAACCTGGCAGCGGCCGGGCCCATCCTGACGCCCGACCTCGAGGCGATCGTCCTCACGCCCATCTGCCCCCACACGCTGACGAACCGGCCCCTGGTGGTGCGGGCCGATCGGCGGCTGGTGGTGCGCAACGTCTCCAACAACGCGGCCCAGTTGACGGTCGACGGCCAGTGGGGGTGCGCCGTGGCCCCCGGCGAATCCGTCGAGGTGCGCAAGGAGCCGGTCCCGTTGCGCCTGTACCGCGGCACCGGTTCGTTCTTCTCCATCCTGCGCGAGAAGCTGTCCTGGGGCGAGCGCCGGGCCTGAGCGGCCCGGTCAGCGCGCTGGTCCCCGCTTCCGTCCGGCGGCCCGGCTGGCGGCGACGCGCTCCAGGACGTTCGCGGCCAGCGCGGTCCAGCCGGTTTGATGGCTGGCCCCCATGCCGTGGCCCGTGTCGCCGTGGAAGTGCTCGTAGAAGAGCACCAGCTCGCGGAAGTTCGGATCGTTGCGGTACAGCGCGCTGTCGCCGTGACAGGGCCGCCCGCCGGCTTCGTCGGGCAGGAACAGGCGCGCCAGACGCCGCTCGATCTCCTCCGCGCCCTGCAGCAGGTTCATCTTGCGTCCGGAGCCGACCGGGCACTCGACGGTCACGCTCTCGCCGTAGAAGTGGTGATGTCGCTTGAGGGCCTCCGCGATCAGGTAGTTGAGCGGGAACCAGACGGGGCCGCGCCAGTTGGAGTTCCCCCCGAACAGATCGGTGTCCGACTCGCCAGGCGCGTAGTGCACCTCGCGCCGTTCGCCGCCCAGATCGATGGTGAAGGGGTGGCGCGCGTGCACCTTCGAGAGCGACCGGATGCCGAAGGGTGACAGGAACTCGTCCTCGTCGAACAGGTAACGCAGGACCCGCTGCAGCCGCTCGCGCGAGGGGACGGACAGCAGCCGCCGCGTCTGACCGTTCTGGCGGGTGACGCCGATGTTCTTCGCCAGCTCGGGCTTGTTCGTCAGGAACCAGTGCAGCCGCTTCTCGAAGTAGGGGATGCAGTGCAGGCTGCTCTCGTCGATCGATTCGGCCGCCAGCAGCGGGATCAGTCCCACCGCCGAGCGGACGCGCAGCGGCACCACGCCCCGCCCGTCGATCAGCGCGTGGTCGTAATAGAAACCGTCCTGCTCGTCCCACAGCCCGTCGCCGCCCAGGTGGTTCGTCGCCTGCACGATGGCCAGGAAGTGGTCGAAGAACTTCGAGGCCAGATCGGCGTAGGCCGGATCGCCCCGCGCCAGCTCCAGCGCCATGGCGAGCATGGTGGTGCAGAAGAACGCCATCCAGGCGGTGGCGTCGGCCTGCTCCAGCCGGCCCCCGCCCGGGATCGGCTTCGAACGATCGAAGACGCCCACGTTGTCCAGCCCGAGGAAGCCGCCCGAGAACAGGTTGTCACCGTCGGCGTCCTGCCGGTTCACCCACCAGGTGAAGTTCACCAGCCCCTTCTGAAAAGCCGCTTCCAGAAAGGCCAGGTCCTTTCCGCCGGTCTTGCTCTGGGCGGCCAGTTGATAGACGCGCCAGGCGGCCCAGGCGTGGACGGGGGGATTCACGTCGTCGAACGCGAACTCGTAGGCGGGCAGCTGCCCGTTCGGGTGCATGTACCACTCGCGGCCCATCAGGATCAGCTGCTGCTTGGCGAACTCGGGATCGATGCGCGCGGTGGCCACGCAGTGAAAGGCCAGGTCCCAGGCCGCGAACCAGGGGTACTCCCATTTGTCGGGCATGGCGATCACGTCGCGTGCGTACAGGTGCTTCCAGCCCTCGTTGCGCCCGCCCGCCCGGGGCAGGGGCGGGCGGGGCCCGGCCGGATCGCCGTCCAGCCATTGCTCGACCACGTAGCCGTAGTACTGGCGCGACCACAGCAAGCTGGCGTCGGACTGGCGCGCCACCTGTTGCTCGGCGGGCGTCAGCGTCGACTCGCGATGATCGCCGTAGAACCGATCGGCCTCGGCGCGCCGCTGCTGGAAGATGCGCTCGAAGTCCTGCCCCGGCGCCGCGCCCTCGTCCCCGGCCCGCAAGCGTGCCCTGACGATCTGCTGCTGTCCCGGCTCCAGGGTGAACGTCAGCCAGGCGGCCGCCTTGGTGCCGAACTCGCCCGGGTTGACGGCGCCCGCCTCGCCGGCGACGACCAGCCGATGAAAGGCGTCCTTCACGTACCGGCCGCGGCTGGGCGCGTCGAACAGCCGCTCGGCGTTCGTCTCGTTGTCGGTGAACAACCAGCGCGGGGCCGGCGCGCCGGGGGCGTCACAGGCGAACCGGTAGACTCCCAGCGATGGGTGCGTGACGCGCAGGCCGTCCTGGTGCCGCTCGATCCGGCCCGCGGGCCAGTCGCCCTCCAGGTCGCGCCCCCAGGCCCAGGTGTTGCGCTGCCACAGCGTGGGCAGCACGTGCAGCGGGGCCGCCTCGGGGCCGCGGTTCACGCAGGTGAGGCGGACCAGCACGTCGTCGGGCCCGGCCTTCGCATACTCGACGAACACGTCGAAGTAGCGACCCCCGTCGAAGATCCCCGTGTCCTCCAGCTCGAACTCGCGATCCTGACGGCCGCGGCGCGCGTTCTCGTCGATGAGCCGCTGGTAGGGGAACGCCGCCTGCGGGTACTTGTACAGGGCCTTGGCGTACGAGTAGGTGGGCGTCGCGTCGAGGTAGTAGTACAGCTCTTTGACGTCCTCGCCGTGGTTGCCCTGGGGCCCGGTCAGCCCGAACATGCGCTCCTTCAAGATCGGATCGCGCCCGTTCCACAGCGCGGGCGCGAAGCACAGCCGGCACTCGCGGTCCGTCAGGCCCAGCAGACCGTCCTCGCCCCAGCGGTAGGCGCGGCTGCGGGCGTGGTCGTGCGGCAGATACGTCCAGGGGTTGCCGTCGCCGGAGTAATCCTCGCGGACGGTGGCCCACTGCCGTTCGGCCAGATAGGGACCCCAGCGCGTCCAGTTGGCGCGTCGGGCGTGATCGTCGTCGAGCCGCTGGCGCTCGGGATCGTCGGCGGGCGTGATCCGGTCGGTCATCGGGGTCGTGGGGCGGTCGCTGAGGGCTCAGCGAGGGGCCGCGGGTGCGCCGGCGAAGCTGATGACGCGCTTGATCCCCTCCGACGGGCCCAGCAGCAGCGACTGGATGTCCTCGGGCGCGTGGCGGCCGGTGATCAGCGCCGCCAGCGCCTCCGGCCAGCGGCGGTGGAACTCGTGCAGGTCGGCGGCCGCCTTCTCGAAGGCGTCACGCCCGGCGTTCACGGTTCCGTAGACCAGCTGATTCTTCAGCACCAGGTTGCGCATGATCAGCTCGGCGTCCAGTTCGATGGGGCCCTTCTTGCCCGGCACGCCGGTGAAGATGAAGGTGCCGTTCACGCCCAGGCTCTGGATCGCCTGGAAAGCGATGGTGGCGTTCCCGGTGGCCTCGTAAATCAGATCGATGTTCCCCACGGTCCCGGGCAGCGAGGGGATGGGCGCGTCCTTCGCGCACAGGTACTTGCCGCCGACCGACGCCACCCACTTCGCCTTCGGGCTGTCGGCGGCCTCCAGCGAGTAGACCCAGGTCTGGTAGCCCCGCACCAGCAGCGCCATCGCCCCCAGCAGGCCCACCGGGCCGGCGCCCAGGACCACCGCGCGCTTGGCGACATCGGGGCCGCTCCGGCGCGCGCCGGGCTGCAACCAGGGCAGGCGGTCTTCCACGTCACCGACCTCGATCAAGGCCTTCTCGGCGATGGTCAGCGGCTCCAGCAGCACGCCCACGGCGCGCAGTTCGGGCGCCAGCACGATCATGTAGCTCTGATCGTCGACCACCTGCTCGGTCATGAAGCCGTGACGCCCGGAGATCCCCCGCTCGGTGAAGTCGCCCGTGATGCAGAAATCCGGGCGGTTCATGGCGCACGCCGGGCAGTCCGGGTGGCCGCAGGGCCGGCGCACCATGGTGACCACCAGATCGCCGGGCTTGATGTTCGTCACCCCGGCGCCCACGGCGGCCACCTCGCCCAGTGACTCGTGACCGAGCACCAGGTAGCGGTCTCCCGCCGGGGGCGCGCCGTAGTCGAAGTGCGCGATCTCGCGATCGGTGCCGCAGACGCCGATCTCCAGCATCTTCAGCTGGACCTGCGTGTCGCGCTCCAGCTTCGGCACGGGGTGATCGGTCACCACGCGCACGGCCTTCTCCTCGGGAAACACGGCGACGGCTTTCACGCGTCCTGCATACCTCCCTCTGTCCGCCGCGGCACGTGAAAACCTCGCGGCGATTGCCGTGATCACCGCGACGATCTGACAGCCGACGTTGCCCGCCGCTTTCCGAAGGGGCCGGCGCGACGGTCCGGACGCCCGTCCTGGCTTCCTCGAGCTGAGCCAAACGCGGAGCGCGCCGTCCCAGCTCGGGTCGCGCGTGGAGGCGCGCAACGGACTTTGCGGAACGCCGATGACGGGCTTAAAAAGGATCCCCCCCGTGCTCACCCTCCTTCGCATATCCGGTTTCGCGCTGATCGACGAGGGAGAGCTGCCGCTCGGTCCCGGGCTGACCGTCCTGACGGGGGAGACCGGTGCGGGCAAGAGCATCGTCGTCGACGCGCTGGCGCTGCTGCGCGGGGGGCGGGCCAGCGTGGACGCCATCCGCACCGGCCGGGACGAGGCCCGCGTGGAGGCGGTCATCGAGCTGCCCGCCGACTCACCGATGCGGGCCCGCCTGGCCGAGGACGGCCGCGACGTCGAGGACGAGCTGGTGGTGCGACGGGCCATCGGGCGCTCCGGCCGTGGTCGCGTGCACGTGGGGGGAGCGCTGGCCACCGTCGGTGATCTGGCCGCCACGGTGGGCCGCCTGGTCGACATCGCCTCGCAGCACGATCAGCAGACCCTGACCGATCCCGAGCAACAGCTGGCCATCCTGGACGAGTTCGCGTCCAACCGGGCCCAGCGGGACGAGATGGCGGCCGCCTTCGCAGAGCTGCAGCAGGCGCGCGCCGAGCTGGAGCGCTTCGACGCCGACGCGCGCACGCGGGCCGAGCGCGAGGATCTGCTGCGCTATCAGCTGGCGGAGATCGAGTCGGCGAATCTGTCCGATCCGGCGGAGGACGAACGCCTGAAGGCCGAGCGCGAACGGTTGCGCGGGGCGGAGAAGTTTCAGACGGCGGTCGCCCGGGGCGAGGAGGTGCTGTATGCGGGCGAGGACGCGGTGGGCGGGCGGATCGCCGGCGTGGTGCGCGAGCTGACGCCCCTGGCCGCGCTGGATCCCACGCTGCAGCCGTTCGTCGAGCGGCTTCGCGAGGCGGTGGCGCAGGTCGAGGACGTGGCGCGCGATCTGTCCCGCTACGGCGACTCGGTCCGTTCCGACCCGGGGAGGCTGGCGGAGGTGGAGGAGCGGCTGTTCCTGATGAGCCGGCTGGCCCGCAAGCACGGCGGTTCGCTGGCCGACGTGATCGCCCGCGGGGCGGCCATGCGGCGGGATCTCGCCGAGATCGGCTCGTTCGAAGAGGGCCTGGTGGCGCGCCGCGAGGGGGTGGTGGCCGCCGAGGCGCGCGCCAAGGCCGCCGCCCAGGCCCTGTCCGCATCGCGCCAGCGGGCGGCCGGCGGTCTGGAGAAGCGGGTGAACGCCGTGCTGGGCGAGCTGGCCCTCGGCACGGCCAAGCTGCCGGTCTCGCTGGAGCCGCGCGACGAGCTGTCCGCCTCGGGGGCGGAGCGGGTGCGCTTCCTGTTCGCGCCCAACCCCGGAGAGCCGCCGAGACCGCTGGCGAAGATTGCCTCGGGCGGCGAGCTGTCCCGGGTGATGCTGGCGATGAAGCAGGCGCTGGCCAAGTCAGATCACGTGCTGACCTACGTCTTCGACGAGGTCGATGCCGGGGTGGGCGGCGCCACAGCGGACGCCATTGGCCGGAAGCTGAAGGCCCTGGCGGCCGACCGGCAGGTGCTGGTCATCACGCACCTGCCGCAGATCGCGGTGTTCGCCGAGGCACACTGGCGGGTGACGAAGACGGTCGACGGCGATCGCACGGTCGTATCGATTGATCGGCTGACCGAAAAGCAGCGGGTGGCCGAGATCTCCCGCATGCTGTCGGGCGCGGCGTCGAAGCAAGCGACCGCCCACGCCGACGAGATGCTGCGCCGCGCGCGCGCCTGAGCGAGGAGAGCAACAGCATGAAAGCGACCCCGGCCCGGGCTCCCGCACACGGTTCTCATGACGATGACGAGGAAGCGGGAGACACACCTCCGCCGTTGACCGCGGGGTCGCCGCATGCTACGGAAAGGGGCGCGGTTTCGCTGACTTGCCAGCAATTGGCGGGGCAATCGGACGGTCGGACGGAAGCCGCTCCCCAGGTTCAAGACGCTTTGTCACCCAGACGCAAGAGAAGGTCGGCCGAGGTTCGGAACTCCTTGCGCCTTTTCGGCCTTCTGGCGGTCCTGGCAGGCGTCAACATCTACGTGTTCTTCTTCAACCGGGGGACGGCGCCCCGGGAGGTGCTGAAGCCCTCCTCGATGATGAGGGCGGCCGATGGGAAGGCGGGGACGTTGAAGGACGCCGTCCGCCAGGCCGCAGGTGAGCTGTCCCCGCCCGTCAATTCGGCGCCCATGACCGTGCCCGTTGCCGGCAACGCCAGCGCCAGCTCGAAGAAGGCGAAGACCCCGCAGGTCCTGGCGCCGGCGGCCGGTTCCCCCCCGAAGGCGAAGGGAACGACGGTGGCGGCCAGTCCCCCAAAAGAACTGCCCGGGGGGAGCCCGGGGCTGGACGACGAGGGGTCGCTCAACCCGGAAAAGAAGATCAGCGACGCCGAGACGCTCGGGCAGATTCTCGTCCGTGAAGGGTTCGAGGGCGAGTCGCCCAAGATCGTCGCCGCGCTGTCCCGGCTGCTCGACGCCAAGCTGATCCGCGGCGGACAGACGTACGTCGTGCGACAGGATGAGTCGGGCGAGCCGGAGTCCTTCGAGTACCGGCCGAACGCCGTGACCCGCTACGTGGTGTCGCGCGGCGCTTCGGGCGCCTGGGTCGCGACCCGGGTGGATCAGCCGGTGGAGACCAAGGTCGTCACCATCGCGGGGACGATCGATTCGTCGCTGTACGAATCCGTGCAGAAGGCGCAGGAAGGCAGCGCCCTGGCCGGCCTGCTGGTCGAGGTGCTGGCCTGGGACGTGAACTTCTACACGGACACGCATCCCGGGGACCACTGGAAGGTCATGGTCGAGAAGCAATACCTGGGCGGGCAGTTCTACCGCTACGGGCACCTGCTGGCGGCGGAGTACGGCGGCAAGGTGGGCACCGTGCGCGCCTTCTACTGGAAGTCGAACCGCCCCAACGCCGAGGGCCACTACTTCGATACCCAGGGGCAGGCCGTCAGCAAGAGCCTGCTGAAGACGCCGCTGCGCTTCGTGCGCATCAGCTCGAAGTTCGACCGCCACCGTTTCCATCCCATCTTGCACGTCGAGAAGGCGCACCTGGGGATCGACTATGCGGCGCCGGTGGGCACGCCGGTGTGGGCCTCGGCGACCGGCAAGGTGGTCGAATGCGAGATGAAGCGGGGCTCGGGAAACACGGTCGTGCTCTCGCATCCGAACGGACTGTCGACGCGCTACTACCACCTGTCGCGCTTCGCCCGCGGCATGAAGGTGGGCAAGATGGTGAAGCAGAAGGACGTGATCGGGTTCGTGGGCACGACGGGCCTGTCGACCGGGCCGCACCTGCACTTCAGCGTGACCAAGAACGGGGCCTTCGTCGATCCCAGCAAGGTCCAGGTGAACCGCGACGCGCCGGTGTCAGAGCCCGCTGCGTACCAGGCCACCATTCGGCCGCGGATCGCGGCGCTGCGCGCGCTGGACACGTCACCGCTCGCGCGCAACTGACCGGCGGGCCGGCCCGGATCTGCCTGCTATACTGGCCCGGCGATGGGCCGAATTCTTCTCGGGTTGCTGAAGGGCGGCGTGGTCGGCGCCGCGATCGGATACCTCGCCAGCCGCGCCGGCATCCACGCCGGCCTGGTGGCCATGCTGATTTATGGCGTGGTGGGGGCCGCTGTGGGCCTGGTTTGCGGCAAACCCGTGTGGCGGCAGGACACCCTGTGGACGCCGCTGTTGAAGGCCATCTTCGGGTTCGGGGTGGGGATCGGGCTCAGCTTCCTGGCGCGGAAGTTCCTGTCGGGCGTGCACCTGCCCATCGCGGCCATTCCGGACGCGGCCGACCACGCGCTGCCCCAGGTGCCGACGCTGATGGCGGCCGGCATCGGCGTCCTGTACGGGGCCTTCGTCGAGCTCGATGACGCGGGCGGCGGCGATGCCCCGAAGAAACCCGCCAAGCCCCGGCGCTGACCGAGCCCCAGGGTAGACGGTAGCCGCCATGGCGCCGCGTCCGTCTGGCCTGGGTAGAACAGCTCAGGCGCGGCCGGCGTGGCAGCGCGGCGCCGGCCAGGTCGAGCGCGCCCGGCCAGATGAGGTCGAACAGGGTCGAGGAGCTGCGGTCACGGCAGCTGCGGGCCTCCCGGCTCAGGCGCCCTTGGGGGCCCCGGGCGCGGCCGGCACCGGCTCATCCTGGCCGGAGACGCCCGATTCGTCCGGATCGTCCTGACTGTCGAAGGCGCCCAGCTCGGCCAGCACCTCCTCGTCGCGCGGCGCCTCTTCGGGCGGTGGGGCCGGCGCGCCCGCCCGTTCCGCCCTTCGTTCGGCCAGGCGGCGGCGGAAGAAGATGATCTCCTCGGCCACGCCCAGCGCGATGTAGGCCGCGATCAGCGTCAGGAAGATCAGGCCGTCGTGGACGCGGTTCATGCGCATGACCGCCCACCCGGCGCCCACCAGCAGCACCACGCCGAAGGTCTTCTTGGTGGGTCGAATGTCCTTGAAGGACCGGAAGCGGATGCGTGAGACCATCAGGTACGACAGCGCGAGCACGACCATGGCGACCAGCGCCTGGCTGGCGGTCTGGTACATCCCCACGCCGTGACTGACCAGGACCAGCAGCACCACCACGCTGGCGGCCGCCGGGATGGTCAACCCCAGCGTGTACTTGCCCGGGTTCTTGTGCCCCTGCGCCTCCTCGCGGCGCGACAGGACGTTGAAGCGCGCCAGCCGCATGGCCCCGGCGCACAGGAACAGGCCGGCGATGAAGATGCCCAGCCGGCCGAAGCTGGACAGCCCCCACTTGTAGACCAGCAGCGAGGGGGCGGCGCCAAAGGTGATCAGATCCGACAGGGAGTCCAGATCGCGGCCCAGATCGGTCTGGGTCTTGGTCAGGCGCGCCACCCGCCCGTCGAACGTGTCGAAGAAGAAGCCGAAGCAGATGGCCAGGGCGGCCAGGTACAGGTTCGTCCCACCTTCCCCCGACGACGACAGCGAGATCGATACGAACCCCGAAAAAGCGTTCGACAGGGTGAACAGATTCGGAAGAATGTAGTAGGTCTTCCGGAAGTCCACGGCGGTTCGCGGATGATAGCACCCCAGCCCGGCCTCTCCAGCAAGGCGGCCCCCCAATCATGTCCCCGGTCATGAGCGCGACGCGGTTTTCGCCATTTCGCTCGGCGCTGTACGTATTGACGCTGATCGTCGCGACTTTCGTGGGGGCGGTGCTGGCCCTGCTGCTGGGACCGTTCAGCCGCACCGGCGACCCCGTGCTGTGGCTGGCCCGCCGCTGGGCCCGCGTGCTGCTGTGGTCTGCCGGCGTGAAGGTGATCGTGAACATGGAAGCCCAGCTGGACCCGCGGCGGCCCTATGTCTTCGCCGCCAATCACCTGTCCACCGTGGACATCTTCGCCCTGTTCGTGGCGCTGCCCGTGAACATCCGCTTCATCGCCAAGAAGCAGCTGGGCCAGATCCCGCTGTTCGGCTGGGCCATGGCGGCCGGCCGGTTCATCTTCATCGACCGCAAGAATCCCGGGGCCGCGCGCAAAAGCATCGACCGCGCCGCCGCCCGCATCCGGGAGGGCAGCTCCGTGGCCATCTTCCCCGAGGGGACGCGCTCACGCGATGGCCTGCTGGGACCCTTCAAGAAGGGCGGCTTTCACCTGGCCCAGCAGGCGGGCGTGCCCGTGGTGCCCATCGCCATCAAGGGCGCGGGCGAGGTGATGCCCCCCGGCAGCGTGCTGGTGCGCCCCGGGCCGGTCATCGTCACCGTCGGGGCGCCCATCGAGACCAAGGATCTGACGGAAGCCGCCGACCGCAACGCGCTGGTCGAGCGCGTGCGCAGCGAGATCGAACGCAACAGCGGCCAGAAGTCGCGCCCCGAGCCGGGGCGCGCCGCCTGAGCGCCATCCCCGACCGGCGCCAGGTGGTCGGGCTCCCCGCTGTCAGTAGATGACGTGCGCCAAGGTCAGGCCGGCGGCCGGCGCCGTGACGCCGCCGGCGGCGCGATCGCCCGTCTCCAGCGCCCGCAGCACGTCCGGCAGCTCGCGTTTGCCGCGGCCCACGTCGGCCAGCGTGCCGACCAGGATGCGCACCATGTTCTTCAGGAAGGCGGTCGCCTCCACGTCGAGCTCGATCAGCGCGCCTTGCTTGGCCAGATCGAAGCGCCGGATCACGCGCACGGTGTTGCGGCGGTCGCAGTCCGAGGCCCGGAAGCCGCGGAAGTCGTGCTCGCCGCACAGCAGGGCAGCCGCCTGGCGCATCCGGTCCAGGTCCAGCGGACGCCGGCAATGCCAGCTGGTGCGGGCGTGCAGCGGCGAGCGGACGAAGTGGTTCCAGATGCGGTAGCGATAGAGCTTGCCGCGCGCCGAGAACCGGGCGTCGAACGTGGCGGCCGCCTCGGCGCTGTCGACGATCGCCACGTCCGCCGGTAGCAGCGAGTTCATGCCGCGCAGGAAGCCCGTGGCCGGGATGCGGGATTGCAGCGACAGGCTGGCCACCTGTCCCGCCGCGTGCACCCCCGCGTCGGTGCGTCCGGCGCCGCGCACCTCGACCCGTTCTCCCAGCAGCTGGTGGACGGTGTCCTCCAGCGTGCCCTGCACCGTGCGCTGTCCGTCCTGTCGCTGCCAGCCAGAGAAGTCGGTGCCGTCGTACTCGACGACCAGCTTCAGCTTCCGAACGTCATCCACCCCGTGTCGTTCCCCCGCGGGCCTCTAGAACTCGAACATGATGCCCGCGTTCCAGGTCGTGTCTCCCACGTGCAGGCGGTTGGAAGCGCCCAGACCGCTCGCGTCCAGGTGGGTGAACTCGAAGAACAGGTGGGTGTGGTTGATCCCCATCTCCTCATCGAACTGGTTGGCGGCGCCCTGATCGAAGACGTCCAGCACCAGCGACAGGCCGACGGTGGCGTGCCATCCCAGGGTGCCGCCCTGACCCGTCCCGCCCCTGGCGTCCGTCGGGACCTCGCCGTTGCCGTTCGTCACCGTCCAGTACACGTAATCGAAGCCGAGCTTTCCGTAGGGCACCAGCGGGATGCGGAAGCGCTCGTAGGCCAGATCGAAGCGGTAGATGGCCGACAGCGAGAAAGGGATCAGCCGGAACGACGAGGTGTCCTCGGTCGCGTTGCCCGAGCCGTTCGCCGCCAGGTTGTTGCCGGTCTCCTTGAAGTAGCCCATGCCCACGCCCAGGGCCGCGGTCCCCACGTGCCGGATGATCTCCCAGTCGAACTCCATGGTGGTCATCAGCTTGCGGCCGGTGCCGAAGAAGTCCTTGTACGGGTGCTGGCCGGAGCTGGCGGGGAACTCCGAGTCGACGTCGGGCCGGTAGGGGCCGAACTTCAGCTCGAAGGCGAAGTGCTGGGGCGTGCCGCGGTATTGCCCCTGCGTCTCGATCACCTGCGCCCCCGCTGGGCTCGCGGCCAGCAGCGTGACGCCCAGTGCCCCTGCCAGCAGCGCGAATCGCCGCGGGTTCACGATGACCTTCCCGAACGTCGCTTGCGAAGGGCGCCCACGACCAGCGCCAGGCCCGCGAGAGACGACAGCGCGGCGCCGCCCGTCGCGCGGCCACCCACGGAGCAGCCACCCATCGCCTGACCCTGCGGATCTGCGTTCCGGTACTGATGATAAAAGTCCAGCGTGGGGACGGGCGCCGTGTAGACGGGCGACGAGAACGCCAGGCTGTAATTTCCGTGCGTGTCGACCGACGCCACCGCCACGCCGTACTGGATGCCGTTTTGCAGGATCTGCACGCGATGGGAGGTGGTGCTGGTGGAGAGGAAGTCAGAACAGATGTAGTGCGTGTTGCCGTTGATCAGCGCCTGCGGATCCAGGTCGGTGGCAAACATCGGCACCGGGGCGGTTCCCGCGTCGGGGTTCGTGGTGGGGTAGATGGCGTCCGTCAGGGGACAGCTGTCCACCGACGTCGAGAAGGTTCCGTCCTTGAACACCTGGTACTGGTCGGCGCGCGAACAGAAGATCTGGTAGCCCTGCAGGTCGGGCACGCTGTTGTTGTTGTTGACCGAAGTCCAATCGACGATCAGGGCCTCATTGGCGCCCGTCACCGTGACCGGCGAGGGGGCCGGCGGAGGCGTCCCGTCGATCACGATGTTGAGCGAGGCCGAACCGGCGTCGAGGAGACCGGGGGTCGTCTCGACGAACACCCAGACCGGCTGACTGAAGGCGTCGCCCACCGCACAGGGATCAGTGGCGGTGGTGACCTCCGTCGCCGTGGAGCCGCCCGTGCCGCCGCCGCCCGTCCCGTCGACGCCACCGGTTCCCACCACACCGCCGGTGCCGGTGCTGCCCCCGGTGCCGAGAACGGTGCCGCTCACGGCGTTCGTGGCCGTTCCGTAGGGCTTCGCCAGGACGTCCACGCTGGTCTCGACGAGCATGCCGCTCAAGCGGAACTGAGAGAGGGGCATGGTCTGCAGCGTCGGGCAGGTCGGATAGTAGATCATCTGATTGCAGCCCACGCCCACCTTCATCGTGACGGTGTCGGTACCCGCGAGGAGCTGTGCCTTGCCGGCCGAGGACGCGTTCAAGATGGCCTTCAGCCACACCGGCCGGTGACACTGGCAGCTGGCGTGGTTGAGGAACCGGGACTTGTCCACGTCGCTGAGGTTGACTCCCTGCACCTTCTGAACGCCGATGAAGAAGTCGGAGTCACCGAGGGACGTCACCGTGCCCGACACGCCCCCCGTCTGTGCACGCGACACGCCCGTCCAGCCGAGCAGGGCCAGGGTGACGCCGAATAGAATGAGTGCCGGGCCCGCAACCAGGGGGCGGCGGCTTCGCTGGGGATCTGTTCGCTTCATCCTGGGGTCACCGTTCGCGCGCGTGCGTGGGTGCAAGCGGGATGCCTTTCCTAACACCGCTGAATGACAGGACGCCAGGAGGCAGCGTTGCCGGGGCCGGTGCCCCTGTGACGAGACCGGCGGCGAAGCCGCGCCAATTTGGCAGAGCGAACGAAGGCCCGGAACGCCTGCGATCACGCTGCCTGGGTCGTCTGAGAGGGAGGTGGCGCCCCCAGCCTGTTCAGGAGCCGCGTCAGCTCGCCCAGACGGCTTTCGTCGATCTCCCGCTTTCCGAACCGCACCTGCAGATACAGCTCCGTCAGCTCCTCGAAGGGCTGGGCACCCTCGACGCCGGCGGCCCGCACGCGCGCGGCCAGCTCGCGCGGCGTCTCCGTGGACCCGCGCACCATCCCATGCTGGGCCAGCTTCTCGAGCGCCCTCCGGTAAAGCCGGCCCACGGCGTGAGGCAGCGCGACCGCGCCTCCCGGCGCCTGCGCACGCGCGGGCCGTCGCCGCCGCCATAGCCACCAGCCCAGCGCCACCGCCACGACGATGGCGCCTGGCACGAGCAGCCGTCGGAACGCGAAGGCAGGGCGCGGACCGGCGTGGCCCCGCGCGCCCACGCCGCGCTCCAGATTCCGCGCCAGATCGAGCTGCCGTCCCAGATCGTAGCCGACCACCCAGCGGCTCCAGAAGAACTCCACCGAGTCCAGCAGCTGCCTGAGGCGGTTCATCCGGCCCCCCGCGCGCACGGGAGGCGTGGCGTCGACGCGCATCCAGCCCGTCTCGCCCAGGTACGCCTCGACCCAGGCGTGGGCCCGGTTCTGGCGGACGGTCACGTACTGGCCGACGGCGTTCCACTCGCCGCCCAGGAATCCGTTCACGTAGCGGGTGGGGACGCCCACCGCGCGCAGCATCAGCGCCGCCGCCGACGCGAAGTACTCGCAGTGTCCCGTCTTCTGGTCGAACAGGAAGTTCTCGATGGGATCCGCGGCCCCGGAGCGCCGGCCGAGATCGGTGCTGTACTCGTGCGTCTTGTCGAGCCACTCCATGACGGCGACGACCTTGCCGGCGGCGGTGGGCTTGCCGGCCGTCACCTGACGGGCCAGCACGGTCAACCGCGGCTCCAGCGCCGTGGGAACGGACAGGTACGGCTCCATCAGTGACGCCGGGATCGCCGCCAGCGGCTGCCCCCGGTGGGCGTCGCCGCCCGCGAAGGGATCCCGCGAGTAGGCGACGTAGTGCGCGCCCGAGAACACCCGCAGATCCGCCGTGGGATCGCCGGCGCGCCCGTCGAGCCCGGTGTTCTGGAACGCCACCTCGCCCGACCACCGCGGAATCAGCCGCACCTCGGCCAGGGCGCCCAGCTTGGGTGGGGGCAGCTCGAAGGCCAGCGGCTGATCCAGCGCGAACGCCACCGGCGCCGCCACGCCCACGATGTCGATCTCTTGCCTCTCCAGCTGGGCCAGCCGCGGGGGCGCTTCGTCCCGGCCCCGGGTGTGCGGCTCCTCGATCCACACGGGGCCGTCCGTCTCCTCCAGCTGGGTGCGCAACGCCTCGTGATGGGCACGCAGCCAGCGGCCCTTCTGGTACGTCTCGTAGACGGTGCCGCGCCAGTACAGGCGATCCATCTCGGCGTCCCGTTCACGATCCGAATTCAGGCGCGACAGCCGGGGCAAGACGGCCCGCAACGCCACCGTGTCGTCTTCACCCGACAGAAAGCCGGATGTCCCCAGCGTGACCTCGTCGGCGAAGCCGATCAGGTTCTTGCGGGCGCGCGCGCCGCCCAGCGCGAAGCCCGTCCCCACGCGGGGGACCAGCGCGAAGGTCAGCGTGGCGCCGGCGCAGATCACGATCGCCACCACCGCCGTCATGGCCAGGAAAGGCGCCCCCACCACCCGGCGCGAGTTCAGGATGCGCGCCACCCCCACCTTGTGGCTGGGCGCGTTCCCCGAGTGCTTCACCAGGTAGTTCTCTTCCATCTCGCGGCGGAGGTGCAGCAGGATCAGCGTCCAGGTGGTGATGACCACGTAGGCCGCGAACACCACGGCGAAGGCCACGCTCTGTGCGAACGCCGCCCCGGCCAGCACCATCAGGAACGCCAGCACGTAGATCTGCAGGTAGTCGCGGTTGGCCGCTCGCTGGAACAGCTTGTAAACGGCCAGGAACAGCACCAGGTTCAGCACCGGCGTCAGATCGGGCTCGGGCAGGTGCGCCCAGACCTGGTAGGCCGACAGCAGGAAGAATCCGGCCGCCACCAGCCGCAGCAGCAGCGTCGCGTTCGACAACCAGGTGAACAGGCGGGTCGTGGGATCGCTGAACCACGACAGCGCGCCAAACGCCAGCGCCAGGGCCGCCGCGGTGGGCGACAGCAGGTTCGCCGCCTGCAACGTCGCGATTGCCACCAGCACCAGCAGGTAGGTGGTCAGCTTGTGGGTCAGCTGGAACCTCACGCGATCCTCCGCGGCGCCGAGGCGTCACCGCTGACGCCCAGCTCGGCCGGCCTGCCGGGCACAATCCGAATCACGGCCCCGGTGCGGCCGGCGTGCGGCGCGGGCGCCTCCGGACGGGCCGCTTCCAGCAGCGCCAGAAAACGCAGGATGCGCGTCGACTGCGCCGGTCCGCCCTCGGGCGTGATCTCCTCGCCCGCGACGGCCAGCCCCACGCGATACCCCTGATGCAGCAGCTCGAAGGTCACGGAAGCGGCCAGGGACACCGCCGCCTCGAAGTCGGGATCGCGACCGTCACGCAAGGTCGAGCCCGAGGGGGGCGGGGCGTCCCCGCTGGCGGCCGAACCGCCTGCCGGGCGCGCGGTCCAGCGGTTGTCGAACACCACCCGCACTTCCTGACCCTCGTCATCCTCGGTTTCCCGCACGAAGGGCGAACCCCGGCGTGCCGACGTGCGCCAGTGAATGTCCCGCGGATCGTCGCCCTGCCTGAACTCGCGCAAGCCGAAGAACTCGCCCCGCCGGCTGCGCCACTTGTGCGCGCCTCGTCCGTGGTGCGAGGCGAAGCCGCGCAGCAGGTGGTCGGGCACGCCCGTCAGGGCAGGGTAGATCAGCAGCTCACTGGGCGCCGCCACGTCCTTCGATTTGTGAATCAGGCCGAAGGGGAACCGCGTCGACACGCGGAAGCCGGACAGGCGCAGGTGACCGCGCTCGGTGGCGACGTGTCGGTAGGCGGTCTCTTGCGTTCGCCCCGCCGGCAGCTTCAGGAAGTAGCAGCGCTTCTCGATGGGTCTCCCCTCGACCAGATCTTCGACCTCCACCGAGAACGAGGGCAGGCGCCGCTTGCCGTTCGTCAGCGAGATCCCCATCAGGTACGGGGAGTCCGCGAAGATCGCCTGGGGCGTGGAGCGCCGCACCTGCAGGCGGCGCAGGCAGATCTCGGACAGCACGCCGCTGGCCAGGATGAGGAACAGCATCATCCCCCACACCAGAAACAGCAGGTTCAGGCCGGCGTTTATGGCCGCCAGGCTCACCAGCAGCGTCGCGATGAGGAAGTACCACCCCTCGCGCGTCGGCGGGAACCGGCGCCGCGGGAAGATCCACCGTCGGGCGGAGCTGGCGAAACGTCCCACGCCTCTCCTCAGGCGGGCGCGGGGACCCGATCCAGGATGTCCAGGAGGATCCGCTCGGCGTCCTGGCTGGATCGGCCCTGCGTGTCCGCCTGCGCGGAGACCACCACGCGATGGGCCAGCGCCGGAACGGCGATCGCCTTCAGGTCGTCGGGCAGCACGTAATCTCGTCCGTCGACCAGCGCCACGGCGCGGGCGGCGTTGCGCCAGGCCAGCTGACCGCGGGGCGACACGCCCAGCGCCAGATGAGGCGAACGGCGCGTCTCCCGCGCCACGGCCACGATGTAGTCGGCCAGATCCGCCTCCAGGTGCACCCGCTCGGCGGCGTCCTGCAGCGCGCGGACGTCCGAGATGCGCAGCACCGGCTCCAGCTCGGCCAGGGCATCGCCGGTGCGGCTCGGCGATTCCAGCAGGATGCGGCGCTCGTCCTCGGCCGACGGGTAGTCGATGCGGATGCGCAGCAGAAAGCGGTCCATCTGCGACTCGGGCAGGGGATACGTGCCGTAGTGCTCGGCCGGGTTCTGGGTGGCGATGACCATGAACGGCGAGTCCAGGGGATACGTCTGTCCGTCGACCGAGACCTGCCCGTCGCTCATCGCCTCGAGCAGCGCGCTCTGGGTGCGGGGCGTGGTCCGGTTGATCTCGTCGGCCAGGACGAGGTTCGCGAAGATGGCGCCGGGGTGGAACGCAAACTGGCCGGACGCCGGGTCCAGGACCGATACGCCGACGATGTCGGAAGGCAGGAGATCGCTCGTGAATTGGATGCGATGGAAGGTCCCGCCGATCGAGGTGGCCAGCGCCCGGGCCAGCGTCGTCTTACCGACGCCAGGCACGTCCTCGATCAATAGATGGCCGCGACCGATGAGGGCGATCACGGTGTGCCGGATGGCCTCGGGCTTGCCCCGGATCAGCCGCGAGACGTTCGCCTCCAGCGCCGCGATCAGCTGCGCGAAGGACGACGTCGCGCGCTCCCTCGGGAGAGCGGTCGTCATTCAATACAGGATAGCGCACGCCCGGCGCCGCCGGCAGCGAATACGTGGCGGCGGCGGTCGCCTGGCGGGGGAAGCCCGAGGTATGGGACTTTCACCGCGCCGATTCGTTCCCAGACTTGCCGGGCCGTGCAACTTGTTCGCGCCTCACGTCCGATTCGCGCTCGAGGTCGCACCGGCACCTGCCGAAACGGACCGACGTCGCTTCCGCTGCCCAAAGCGCGACCGGGAAGGCGACAGGGTGACGATCGAACGACTGAGGGCGACCCGGATCAAGAAACCGTCCGTCGGAAGACTAGAAACGTTTGAGCAGAACAGGTACCATCGTCGCCGTCGTGCGTTTAGGTGGTCCGTAGACCCTACTGGAGGCGTCATATGCGCAGGCTCGCTACTGTTGGTGTGACTTACGTATCTCTCGTGACCGTTGCCCTGCTTGCAGGGTGCGGTGACAACAAGCCGAGCGCGCTGGTCGGCTCGGGCGGGGCAGGCGCCGTGGGCGGTGGGGGAGGCGGGGGCGGAGCCGGCGGCGCGGCCGGCGGGGCCGGGGGAGCCGGCGGTGGTGCCGTGGGGCCCGCCTGCACGATCACGAAGCCAGTCATCACCGCGACCCACCCGGTGCTGAACGGGGTCCCCGTCGCGAACGGCGGTGACAACGTCAGCTCCCCCGGGGGCGTCTACGAGGTGGCGTTCGAGGTGACGACGGCCGTCGAGGACGGGCAGCCCGTCTCGCTGACCATCGTCAACAGCGCCGCTCCGACCGTCAGCACGATGGTCGAGGGCACGGCGATGACCGGCAAGGCCACCTTCGCAGGCGTGCCGCTGGTTCCCGACGGCGACTTCACGATCACCGCGGCCTGTACGGCCAAGTCCGGCACCGTGGGGCGCTCGGCCGCGACGTCATTCAAGGTCGACTCGACCGCTCCGGCGCTGACGATCTCCTCGCCGGCGGACAACACCTTCATCGGACCCACGCAGTTGGTGAATGGCGCGTTCCAGGTCTGCGCCCAGACCACCTCGGCGGACGCGGTCGCGCTGCCCGCCACCCTGGGCGCGGCGGCGAACAACCTCTCGGTCGCCATCGGCACGTCGTCTCCCGACCCGGACACCGGCTTCGTACCGGTCACCGCGGTGGGCACCGATGCGTGTGTCGCGATCACCTGTCCCAGCAACTCGCCGGTGGATCTGACCGTGACCTTGAAGGACGCGGCCGGTAACGCCACGGTGAAGACCATCTCGGGTATCTCCTGCGCGACCACCCTGCCGGGCGTGCTCATCACGTCGCCGGCCGGCGACGCGGCGCCGTTCACGGACCCCACCAAGCACCTGCTGGCCGCGAACTCGACCAACACACTCAAGGATCAGGACCCGGTGACGGCGGGCGCCCAGTTCACGGTGGTGGCTTGCAGCGACACGGCCGGTATGGCCACGCTGAAGGTCGGCAGCATGGGCGGCGCGCTTTCTCCGCTGGGGACCGCCGTCGCGACTGTCGCCGCCGTCTCGGGTGATAACTGCCCGACGGGCCATACCCAGGTGGCGAAGTTCACCTCGGTCACCCTTCCGGACAGCATGCTGAACGCGGACGGCACCCTGAAGACGGCCACGGCGCTCGAGGTCGACGTCCAGGATCCCGTGACCCTGGCCATCGGTCCCAGCCCCGAGGTGGACCTGTGGGTCGCCTCGATCGCTCCGACCGTGACGGTGTCCACCACCGCGCCCATCTGCAATACCACCGTGCAGAGCACGGCGGCGGTGATGAAGGACGTCACCTTCAACGCTTCCATCGGCACGGTCGTCTTGACGGCGACCCCGGTCTCGGGAACGGCGGCCATGTATTCGTCGCCGACCTTCGCGGCGGGCGCGGTCACCTTCGCCGGTGTCTCGTTCGGCCTGGGCGAGACCGACCTCACGGCGGTGGCCACCGACAAGGCCGGGAACACCGGCTCTCTGATCCAGCCCTGCGCTGTGACGGTCGGCACGCCGCCGGTCGTCACGTTCACGGCGCCCGCGGCCGGCAAGAACCTGTGCGCGAACGCGACCACGTCGACGACCTGCATCTCGGACGCGGACGCGGTCACGGCCGGCTGGCAGGGCCCGCTGACCGTCACCGTGACGGTCGGGGGTCAGCCCGCCACCAGCGGGACTGTGACCTTCACCGCCGCCGTCGGTTCGGCCGCCGCGACAACTCTGGGGACGGCCATGATCGTCAATGGCGTCGCGACCATCGCCAGCGCCACGATTCCCGACGGCACGGCCGTCACCCTGACCGCCACGACCAGCTCGCTGGGCGCGAACGGCGTGGGGATGGCGTCCCGGGTTCTCGCCGTTGCCACCACGATCCCGGCGGCGCCGACGAACCTGCAGGTGGTGGTGAAAGATCGCCGTCAGACCACGTTGACCGTCAGCTGGACGGCCCCCGCGGCCGCCGCCAGCTACGACCTGCGCTACTACGAGGGGCCCATCAATCCCAGCCTGTTCCCCGTCGCGGCCATCCAGGTCCCGACCACCGGAACGCCGCTGGCCGCTGGCATGACCGAGACTCGTGACGTCGCCAATCTGACGATCGAGCACACGTACTACTTCGCCATCATGTCGAAGGACGCGGCGGGCAACAGCAGCGCGCTCGCGTACGCCACGCCGAATCCGGCGGCTGCCGGCTGCACCACGCCGCCCTGCCCGATCCAGGCGACGTTCAACCAGACGGTGATCAGCGGTCCCCAGGCGACCCCGACCACCTACGCCGGCTTCGGCTACTACGTCGACGGGTCGGGTAACTTCCTGGGCGACGCCAACTCGGACATCCTGGCCGGCGAGGGGTTCGGCAACAGTGCCTATATCTTCGCAGGCGGTACGAACTTCACGGCGACGGCGCCGGCAGTCACGTTCACCGGACCGCCGAATGTCTTCTTCGGCTCCAACATCGCCAACATCGGTGACGTCGATGGAGACGGTCTGGAAGACATCGGCATCTCGTCGGCATACGAGACGCCCCCGGCGATCTACATCTTCAAGGGTCGAACGACCGCCTGGCCAGCGACCATCGCAAGCACGGCGGCTGACTACAAGATCACCGTGGACGCGACCTACGACGCCAGCTCGTTCCTGGGTTACCCCATCGTGAAGCTCGGCGACATCAACGGCGACGGCGTCGGTGACTTTGCCCTGGGCGCTGCCGGCGCTGCGGGCGGCGGAGGCGGGGTCTTGGTGGTGTTCGGCGCCACTCCGTTCGTCGGCGGAAATCTGTCGACCCTGCTCGCCGCTACGCCGGTGCGCGCGGTCGCGCTGGCCCCTGGCGGGGCGGCTGGTCAGTTCGGCGTCAGCATGGTGGGCCTGGGATCTTCCAACGGGACCCTCTTGGTTGGGGCGCCGACAGCAGCGTCCAACGCCGGTGAGATTGTCGCCTTCCGCTGGAATGGGACCTCGTTTGTCGCGGCTGGCGGTCCCTATACGGGACCAGCCAACAGCAACATCGGAACCGTTCTCAACGTCTTCGGCGCCGGGCTGGGCGTCGTTTCGGGCAATAGCTACGTGCCGCTGTCTGGTACGGTGTCGACTTTCCTGGACGGCACGCTCGCGATGCCGCTTACAGGGACGCCCAAGGTGTTTACGGATAGCCTTGGCCAGGACACGTTCGGGGCGATCGCGCTGGGCGGCGGCTTCTCGGGATCGAACGCCTCAATCTCATACGTCGGTGACAGCACCCCTGATGTGATCTTGGGTGGGGCCTTCGAGTCGAGCCACCAGACCACGCTCTACATCGTCGACGGCGATGACATCCCGACCCTCACGGCGCCGCTGATCGACGCTTCCCAGGCGGCAAAGGCGAAGGTTTCGCTCCCGGCTGATTGGCGGCACAGCACCGGCTACGATAGTCCGGTGAAAGACGTGAACGGCGACGGTTACGGCGACTTCGCGATCGGCGAAACCAGCGTAACTGGCGACTTCAACGTCCCGTACCAGGGCCGCGTCGTCGTCTTCTGGTAGCCGCTAAGTTCCGCCTCGACGCTTCCCTGAACGATGCCCGTCCGACTGTCCGGAATCCTGGACTGGTCGGGCGGGCTTCTTCATGATCGCGCTCAAGAGGAGTTTTGGGACGGGCGCTATCCGGCACCTGCCCCTTGGCGCCGCGCCGTTCATCGGCCCGGCCCGAACCTGCGGATTGCCGTGGACGTGTGCGGCGAATCGTTGCCGGCCGACTGCCTGGCTGTCGACGATCAGGCGCACGTCGGGGTAGCGGGAACGATCCGACTGGACCGCGCGGATGAGCTGCGAGAAGAGCTGCGCGCCGCCCCGGACGTGCTGGCCCCAGGCTTGGTCATTTCCGCGTACTCCAGATGGGGCCCGCTGGCATTCTCCCGCCTGGCCGGCGACTTCGCGTTCCTGCTGTGGGACGACCAGGCCCAAACCAGATACCTGGTCCGCGATGCGTTCGGCGTGCGCCGCCTCCACTATGCGGAATGCGGTGACAGCTTGCTGTTTTCCACGGACGTCGAAGGGGTGCTGGCCTGGCGGCCTCTGGACCGAACGCCGGACCCGGTGACCATTCTCGACAATCTGCTGGCCCGATATCAGACGCGAGAGCGGACGTTCTTCCGTGCCGTCAAGCGCGTACCTCCCGGACACCATCTCGTCGCTCGCCGGGGTCAACTGGGGGTCGTCCGCCATCTGACGATTCCCCGACGCACGTTCCAGTTCGCCTCGCTCTCCGAATACGCGGAAGCTTTCCGGTCCGAACTGGGCCGCTCCGTGGCAGAACGCCTACCGGCGAGCGGCCGGGTGGCTTGTCACGTCAGTGGGGGATTGGATTCGATGTCCATCGCCGCCCTCGCGGCCGGGGAGCTGGCTCGCTCCCAGCGCGCCAAGGACCTGACACTGGTCACCGCACGCTTCCCTGGGCTGACGAGCGATGAAGGTTCCATCGCGCACGAACTGGCGCGTCGGCTGGCCCTGCCCCTTCTACAATGGAACGGTCGCATTCCAGAGGTGAGCGATCTGGAGAGAAGCCGCCCGGCCTGGCCATTCGGCCGCTCCTCGTCCGCCGGATCCTGGCAGGGTGATCTGGAACTGGCCGGAGCTGCCGGGGCATCCGTCATCCTGGGTGGTTTTGGTGGCAATCAGATTGCCATGGAAAGCCAATTCTTTCGCGATAGCCTCCGCGAACGCCGACCGGCGGCGTACGGCCGAGCGCTATTCGGACTGGTGGGGGAGTCTCCCTGGCGATGGCCGCGGCGCCGCCTGATGCGCACGCTGGTCGAGGCGCGTGAGGCGATCCGCGACGCCCTCGGGCGAGCTACCCCGGCTCAGGCGGCTTCCCCGGCGACAGGTGTGTATCCGCTCTGGGCCGGATGGAAGCTGCAGGAGGCCTGGGCGAGCCTGCCCGACTTTGTCGCTGGCTCGCCCGCCGAGCCCGGGACCGGCAGCTGGATGGGGGATGCCGTGTGGGAGAGTCTGGTGGACAATCCGGCGAACGTTTGGACGCTGGAACACGAGGACGCTCGGGCTACCGAACAGGGACTGGAGTTTCGATTTCCCTACCTCTCCTGGGCCTTGCTGGCGCTGGTCCTGTCAGTGCCGGCGCACCTACGCAGCCCTGGTCGTACCGACCGGAGCCTGCAGCGTCTCGCTTTGCGAGGCGTCTTGCCGGACCGCCTCCGCTTGCGGGACACGTACGTGAACTTCAGCGAATCGGTCACGCTTAACACTCAGGCGGCCCTTCCGGTCATCGATGACCTGCTGACCCGTGGTCCGTGGGCGGCCGAGGGATTCGTGGTGAGGCAAGAGGCGGTCCGGGAACTATCGAGGCGGTCGCGATCGCTGGGCGATCCTCTCACCGAGGGCGAGATTCAAGCATGGCGTCACATTCGCGACGTCGCGGCTTTGGAGGCTTGGCTTAGGCGCATTTGAGCATATAATGCCCGGCGGAGAAGCAAGATGACGCCCGACCCCAAGAACATCCCAGCCGCGCCATCAGAGGGCCAGGACCAAGATCAACGACCGGACCCGCCGGTCTACGAAGCGCCGGCGCTCGTCGTGTTGGGCAACGTCCACTCTCTACTCGCGGGCACGAGCATGAGTCCCGCCCTCGACAGCAACAAGGTATCGCACCGCAGCGGGCCGTAGTGGTGCGAGGGGAATGCGCAAACGGGCTCAAAGAGCCGCGGGTCTTTGGCGAGACGCGCTGGCGTTTCTGTGGTTCTTCCGACAGGCCTTGATCCTTGAACGCTTGCGGGTAGGAGCAGGTCCTCGGGCCGCCGTTCAGTTTGCTCGCAGATTGGCGGAAGGGCGAAGCGTTCGCTCTCCGGCGGCCCGACAGAGCCTGCGTCACATCATCGCCGTCGTAGACCGCTGCTGGAGCGGCGGACCCAACTGTTATCGGCGGGTTCTCTTCGAGGTGGGGATGGATCGGGGCGCGGCTGGCGAACTGGTCCACCTCGGGTTCGATGGCAGCGGGGAATCAGGATCCGGCCACGCGTGGCTCGGCGCCAGCACGGCACCCGATGATGGGGGACGTCGTTACAAGGCGATCGTCTCTCTCTGAGCGCGGCTAGCGCGTCTGAGAGCCGCAAGGCCATCCGGGACGGCGGCGGCGTTCGCCGCGTCGAGCTGGGCAGCCAGCCTCCCGCAGGCGTGCAGATGGCTCCGTAACGCGTTCATTCCCGGCGAAGGGAAGAAGCTGTGCAGGAACAGACGGCCAATGGCCACCGCTGGTGACAGTGGCTCCAAGGACCAGGCTGGGCCCCGACGGCGGTCCGGACGCAAGACGATAGCCTTATGGATGGGACGTTGAACCGTCAGGCGTTCCAGCGCCCGCCGCAGGGCCAGGACGTCGCAACTCGCCTCCCGGCGCTCGATCAGCGCGACCGTGGCGTCGGCCATCCACGCCCGAACCACCGCCTCCACCCCGTCTACCATCATCAAAAAGCCAGCCTCTTCCCGGAACGCGACCAGGTCCTCGCTGAACAGCTGACTACCGTTCAGTTCTTCGGCGAGAATTCGAGCGGTGGTGGTCTTTCCAGCGCCGCTCTCCCCGCAGAACATGATGGTGCGGTCGCCGATGCTGACCGCCGAGGCGTGCATGGCCAGCGAAAACCATTGGCCGAAGATCTTGGGCACGAACACACGCAGCGCGGCGGCCAGGTCCTCGTCGCGACGCTCGCGCAGACTGTCGGAGACTGACAACGCGGAAGATCGCTTGTCCAGCGACATCAGCGTTCTGGAACCCTCGCGGAGCGATAGAAACTGTTCGTCGTCCCAGAAGGCCGGCGGAGATGCTGGCCGGCGACCATGGAGGGCGCGCGCCTGTGCCAAGACGCTGGCAACCAATGCCCGAGCGTCCTCTGCAGCCAGCCCCAGCGCGGCCGCCGTCTCCTCGACGACCACGTCTCCGGGGGTTGCTAGACCGACCACGTTCCAGACTGTCGCCGCCTCTTTCTCCAGCTGAAAGAACTCCCCCGAAGGTAGATGCAACAGCACGCCGCCCCCAGCCAACGTCTCCACAGCGAACTCCTGGCGAACTACAGCCAGGGTTTCTTCGACGCTGTCGATCACGATGAGGCGTAGCGATGAAGAATCGTCATGACGGCGGGGAGCGCGTCGTCGACGGAACGGAATTGCTCGGGAAAGGCGGCCACCAACCCGATCGCCAGGTCTTGTGCCGTGACGTTTCCATCGGCGCCGGTGAGGACGTGTCGGGCGATGCGACCGTCAGCGGACAGGGTCGGGTAACGCGTGCCTGTCAACCACTCCAGGTCGGACGTGGTGAACAGCGTGCTCTTCAGGGTGGAGTGGCTCTCCTGCCAACCCGAGGACCTGCCGGAGGACACTTTCCAGCCCCAGATCGGCGCCGGGGATTGCCGGTGCGCCGTCACCTCTACCTCGATCGACTGTCCGGCGGAGATCGAACGAGAGGTGGCCAGGGGAAAGAAGGCCTGCCCGTACACGGACGAGGGCGAGGACGGCGACGTATCGAACGAAACGTCGGGGGCCAGCGTGCCGCGAAACCACAGCGCCAGGCCCGTCAGCGTGCCGGAGCGTGACATCGCGAACGAGGTCTTCAACGCCAGTTTTCGGGCGGTCGTACCATCGTATCGCACACTCCCGAGGACACGGCCCTCGGCCAGGACATCTGCCGGCTCCAACGTGACTCGCAAGAAGGCGTTGGCGGCGATCTCGGCCGCTGCCTGATAGTCGGCTTCCGGCCGTGGCTGGTTCCACCCGTCGACGACCCCCCGCGGCTTGGTCGCAGAGACGGGGGCGACGATGATCTCATCGACGAGGGGCACCGTGTAACCGCCTGGCTTGAGCCATCTGCCCCTGACGGCCTCGAACAGATCGATGTTGTCTTCCAACAGCGGCAGGATGCCCCGCACGTCGCCAATCAACCCGTCGACACGGTGGGGCAGAGTGACAGTGCGCGCGTCCGCGTGAATGAACGTGATGCGATGCTCGATCCCGTTGGCGCGGGCGACGCGCCGGGCGACTTCGATCATCGAGGATCGCTCGATGGCGTAGACGTGCGCGGCGCCCGCCTTCAGGGCGATGAACGTCAGAACGCCGGTGCCGGCCCCCAGATCGACGACCGTGTGGCCCAGCTTCACGACCTTGCGAATGGCGGCTTCGAGCGGCACCATGCGGTGCTGGTCCGTCATCATGTCGAGATAGTGCTGGAGCTTGTACATTTTGGGCGCCGCGATTCCCGGCAGAGGCGGAATGTTATATTACTGCCTCGCTCATGGCACCTGCATCGGGAGCCGAACGCCTTCAGCTCTGTTCCGACGTGGTCATCAACGACATCGAAGACGGGCTGCTGGTGGTCAACCTGGAGACGGGCAAGACCTGGCGGTTGAACCGGGTGGGTGCCGTCGTGTGCCACGGCATCGAGCGAGGCAGTGATCCGGACAGCATCGCCAGCGAGGTCGCGACCAAGTACGCCGTCGACCTGGCGACGGTCAAACGGGACGTGAGCGCGCTGATAGCGGAGCTCCGCAAGGAAGGGCTGGTCGAGCCCCATCCTGGCGCCTGACGCGCAGGTGGGCGTCGCCCGTGGATGGCATCCGACGTGAACGCCCCTGCCATCGCGACCACCGAGATCCGAACGCCGGCCGTGCTTCATCGCGCCCGCGTCCTGGTGCGTGCGCTATTGGACGCACATCCGGTGCGGGTCGAGGATCCGATCGTCGACCTCGCCCTGTCGGAACAGGTCGCGCCGTGGCTGGGGATGCGCGTCGCGCAGGGTCGCGTGTCGGTACCGCCGGCGCGGGCAGAGCAGCTGGTGTGGGAACATCAGATGTGCCTGGCCTCCAACCTGGTCCGTGCTCGAGCGGCGGGCGCTTTCGTGGAGGGGTGCCGGCGTGCCGGAATCGCCCTTGCCCCGCTGAAGGGGATGGCGATGCTACAGGGGTTGCTCGAACGGGGCGCGCGGTCGATGTCCGACGTCGATCTGCTGGTCTCCGCTGGCCGCTGGCATGAGGCGTGTGACCTGGCCAGGAGCATTCCCGGCGCGCATGATCTGGATGCGCCCTCGCGGCCCTACACCACCGCGCACGACTACGTGCGCGCGTTCGGCCTGCCGTCGGGCGTGACCCTGGAGGTGCATCGCTTCATCTGCGAGGAGTCCCTGTTCCGCATCGATCACGACGGGCCCGACGGCCTGTTCGCGCGCGCCCTGACGACTTCCTCGGGCATGTCGGTGCTGGAGGAAGGAGACCTGTTCCTGGCGCTGGCGGCGCACGCGGCGAAGCACACGTTCGAGCTGCCCATGCGATCGTTCCTGGACGGAATCGTGCTGATGATGCGCGGGCGCCTGGACTTCGATCAGCTGTGGCCGCGCGCGAGGACATGGCACATGGAACGGGCGCTTCGACTCTGGTTGCAAGCGCTGGCCGCGCTGGCGCCATCGCTGGCGCCGCTGGCGGACGACTACGTCGTTCCGCCGCTGGCGGGTCCGGTCTGGTCACACACCAGCGAGGGCGTCGCCTGGCAGCGATTCTTGAGGATGGCCTGGATCTCGGACCGCCCCCTCGACTGGACCCGCCACGTCGCCACCCGGGCCCTCTTTCGCCTGCGCGACGCCATCGCTGGCTGATCTCTCCGCGCTGGTCCATCGGCCGCGCCGGCCTCAAGTTGCACCGTGCGTCATCCGAAATGCTTGGGTGGATGCGTCGCTGGTCCACGCGCCTGCTTTCCTACTTGGCCTTCGCCGGGGCCGCGGCGATGCTGGCCGGCGTGACGTTCTTGCTGGTCACGAACTGGTGGGTCCACCGTCAGGGTTTTCACTGGCGGACCTACGACGCGCTCCCCGAGGTGCCGGCGCGTGACTTCGCCATCGTGCCCGGCACCGGCAGCAGCGACTTTGCCGTCACGGATCGGCTGCGCAATAGACTGCTGGCCGGCCTGTCGCTCTATCGCACCCACAAGGTCAAGGCCATCCTGGTCTCCGGTGTGGGGAACAGGCCGGGCGGCGGGGACGAGGTGTCGTCGGCCCAGACCTGGTTGCGGGCGCATGGCGTGAAGCCAGCTGACATCGTGATCGATCGGTTCGGGTTGCGGACCCTCGATACCATGCAGCGCGCGGTGAACGTCTTCGGCGTGACCAGCGCGGTGATCTGCACGCAGGCGCAGCACGCGGACCGGACCCTGTTTCTTGCCCATGCCGCGGGCATCGATGCCGTGGGGTTCAGGGCGGACATGCACGACAAGCTGTCGAATTACGAGGTCAGGTTCGAGACCCTGAAGGCCACGCTCGCGTTCGTGGACACCTACGTGCTTCACCGCGGGCCGCGCAATGCGGGACCCCCCGCACCGGCGCCGGGCGTGGGGGTGGTGGCCACCGCTCCCTGAGGCGCCGGCGACCGCAGGCTGCTGGCCGCGTCCAGCAGCCGCAGCCCTCCGTGAATGGCCAGGAACCGCAGGAACGCGGTGGGGCGGTCCAGGGTGGGATACAGCAGGAAGAGCTGCTCCAGACGGCGCGGAAGCGGGCGCCGCGGCTCGCCCCAGCCGCTCAGCTCGAACGCGGCCCGCAGCCAGACGTGGCGGGCCAAAGACGGCCGCAGCCGCGCCAGGACGGACGGCGGCGGCGCCGCGCCGGCGATGCGCTGCGCGTTCGTCAGCGTCAGCCATGCGGCCGAGGCCACGCCGGCCCGTCGCGCCGTGGCGATCAGCCCGTCCCAATCCACCGAAGCGCGTTCGGTGAGCAGCCAGGCATCCAGGTAGCGCAGCAGCCCGAACCGATAGTGGTCGTGCGCCTGATTGGCGGCCATGACCAGCAGCTCGTCAGCGGCGGGCAGGAAGTGCACCGGCGCCTCGAACAGCGTGCCCGGCTCGGCGCGATCGAGCATGTCCGCGACCGGGAAGCGGTAGCGCGCGGGCTGCGCGGGGGCGGTGTGCACGTCCACCAGGCGCGCCCCCGCCATGGTGGGGGGCGGCGCGAACGTCCGCTCGTGGCTGGCCTTCACGCTCCAGGCCCGGCCGGCGGGCGTGACCAGCGGCGTGAAACCATGGCGGGCCAGCAGCGCGTGCAGCGGCCGCTCGTCCGCGCGCGAGATCAGCACGTCGACGTCGGTCATGGCGCGCGTCCAGGGCCGGTCGTAGTAGCGGGCCGCGATCGCGCCCCCCTTGTACACGATGACGCGCATGCCGTCCCTGGCCGCCTCGGCCAGCACCGGACCCAGCGCGGCCGCCGTCATCACGTGCGTGGCCCAGGCGCCGCGATCGATGCGGTCCAGCTCGGCGCGCAGCGGCTCGGGACAGTCGGCCAGCGTTCTCAGCGAGGCGCCCACGATCGCCAGCGCGTGCTGTGCGCGGGCCGCCCCCACCAGCTGCTCCGGCGGGGGCAGGGGGCCCAGCCCCGGCGCACCCGCGCTCCAGGCCGCCGCCTTGGCGCACCGGATCAGCGCCTCGTCGCGACGGCGTCGCTCCGCGCCCGCCGCATTTGCCGGAGGCGCCGCCACGCCCGTCACCGGTCCGCCGTCAGCCGGCGGCCGCCTTCAGCTTCTTCACTTCGGCGATCAGGGCCGGGATGGCCGCCTCCCAGGTCGCGACCAGCCCGTAATCCGCGACCTGGAAGATGGGGGCCTCGCCGTCCTTGTTGATGGCGACGATGACCTTCGAGCCCTTCATGCCGGCCAGGTGCTGGATGGCGCCCGAGATGGCCACCGCGATGTAAAGCTGCGGGGCCACGATCTTGCCCGTCTGACCGACCTGAAGGTCGTTCGGGACCATGCCCGCGTCGCAGGCGGCCCGGCTGGCGCCCAGCGCGCCCCCCAGCAGGTCCGTCAGCTCCTCGAGGATCTTGAAGTTCTCGCCCGCCTTCATGCCGCGCCCACCCGACACCACGATCTTCGCCTCGCCCAGGTCCGGCCGCGCGCTCTGGGTGGCGTGGATGCCCAGCACCTCCGCGCCCAGCGCGTCGACGGCACCCACCGCCCCCGCCTCGACCTTGCCCGGCGCGGCGGCAGGGGCCGCCGCCGCGAACGCGGTCTGGCGCACGCTGATCACGGCGAGGGGCGACGCGATCTCCACGTCCGACAGCGCGTTTCCGGCGTTGGTGGGCCGGCGGAACTTGTTGGGCCCGTCCACCCGGATCACGTCGGAGGCCATGCCGGCGGACAGCAGCGCCGCCGCGCGCGGCAGCACGTCCTTGCCCAGGGACGTCGCCGTCCCCACCACCGCCGTCGCGCCCGCCGTCTGAGCGGCCCCCGCGATCAGCGGCGCATAGGTCTCGGCCAGGGCCGGACCCAGACGCGCATCGTCGAATGCGATCACGCGATCGGCGTAACGGGCTACGTCGGCGGCGGCCGCCCCCACCCCTTGCCCGATCACCACCGCCACCACGCCGCCACCATGCTTGGCCGCCAGCTCGCGCGCGGCGGTCAGCGCGTGCAGCGACGCCGTCCGGATGGTGCTCCCTGAAACCTCGCAAAACGTCAGCACGGCGCCCATCAGATCACCTTCGCTTCGTTGTGCAGTTTCGCCACCAGCTCCTCGACGCTGCCCACGCGCGCGCCGGCCTTGCGGGCGGGGGGCGCCTCCACTGACAGCGTGCGCACCAGGGGGTTGACCGTGGCGCCCAGCTCGGCCGGCGTCAGCTCTTTGATCTCCTTCTTCTTGGCCGCCATGATCCCCTTCAGCGAGGCGTAGCGCTGGGTCTCTTCCCACTCGGCGTCGGCGGCGGCCAGGGCCTCGTTGCGCACGGCCTTCTTGGCGATGATGCGCAGGTCGACGGTGACGACCGCGGGCAGCCGCACCCGCTTCTCCTCGACGCCGGCGTCCACCTCGCGCGTGGTGGTGGCGCTCTTGCCGTCGGCGGCGACGCGGATGCTGGCCAGGAACGTCGCCTGGGGCCACCCCAGCAGGCCGGCCAGGATCTGACCGACCTGGTTCGAGTCTCCGTCGACCGTCTGCTTGCCCAGGATCACCAGATCCGGCTTCTCGCGCTCGACCACCTTGGCCATGATGCGCGCCACCGCGTCGGCGTCCATGGCGCCGTCGTCGCCCGCGATCAGCAGGCCGCGATCGGCGCCCATGGCCAGCACGCCGCGCAGTTGTTGCGAGACGTCCTTGGGACCGATGGCCACGGCGACCACCTCGCCCGATCGCTCACCGCCCTTGCCCTTCTCCGTGAGGCGCAGCGCGGTCTCGACCGCGTACTCGTCGAAGGTGTTGATCTGCCAGGTGGCGCCGGTCAGGTCGATCTTGCCGCCTGCCAGCTTCAGCTTCTGCTCGGGGTTGGGAACCCGCTTGCACGTGACCAGGATCTTCAAGGGCTGTCTCCCGCGGTCGCAACGAAGGGAAGGGAAGGGAAGGGAACAGGAACGCAGTAACCAGATGACGCGTCTGCCGGCTCAGCCGCTGGCGACCTTCAGCGCCTCTTCCAGGCAGAACAGAATCTCGTCATCCAGGTCGACCAGGTAAACGGTGCCGGGCTTGGCCTGACGGTGGGCGCGTAGCTCGTCGACGATGGCGCGCGCGGCGTCCGAGGGGTCGACCCCGCCCAGTCCCGTGCCCATGCCGGGGATGGCCACCAGGTCGAAGCCGTGATGGGCGGCGGCCAGCAACGCCGCCCGGGTGGCGCGGCGGACGTTCTCGACGGCCACCTTGGTGCCCGGCTCTTCCATGGTCGGCGCGTGGATGACGTGCTTCGAGGGAAGCTGACCGGCGTTCGTCACCACGGCCGCGCCGACGGCGATGGGGGCCAGCGACATGGCCTCGCGCTGGATGGACGGCCCACCCTTGCGCGACAGCGCCCCCGCCACACCCCCGCCCATGATTCCAAGTGAATTCGCGGGATTGACGACGGCGTCCACCGGCATGGTGGTGATGTCCGTCTTGGCAAGATGGACCTGCATAGGAGGGGACCCGACCGTCCCACTCTATCACCGGTGGGCCCGGAAATAAATTCCCCGTCCGCGGGAGCTCCGCGGTTGCGGACTCGACTCAGGCCAGCAGCCGGTCGAGCTGCTCCTCGACCCGCGCCTCGTCCTCGGCCTGGGCGACGGAGAGCTCCTGGACGATCAGGCCGCGGGCGGTGTCCAGCATGCGCCGCTCGCCGAACGACAGCGGCTTCATGACCTTCAAGCGATAGAGGTCGCGAAACACCTCGGCCACCTCGAACAGCGAGCCGGAGCGGATCTTCTCCATGAAGCCGCGGTAGCGCCGGTTCCAGGTCTGTCGATCCAGGTGGACGTCGCGCTCTTTCAGGATCTGCATGACCTCGCCGATCTCGTCCTTGTCGGCGACCCGGCGCAGGCCGACCTGCTCGGACTTGTCGATGGGCACCAGGATCCGGTTCTCGCTCTCCAGCACGCGCAGCACGTAGAACCGCTGGATGTTGCCGAAGATCTCTTTCTGCTCGATGCCGAGCACCTCGGCGACGCCTTGCGACGGATAGACAGCCTTGTCTCCAATGGCGAACTCAGCCTGCACGAGCCACCTCCGCTGTATCCCCGGTACCGACGAACTCGCCGATATTACAGAAGATTTTCATTGCCGATCGCAGCGAACGGCACACGCTACGAAATCAGCGCCCCAGGTGTCAAGAGGCTTGAGACCGGCCGGTTACCAGACGGCGGATTTTCGGCAACGAAAGCGCGTCGGATCCGACACCGGAACTTGTCCAAGATTTTGTGCATCCTGCACATGCCGGAATTGGGTTATTTTCGCCGGGGCCATGTCGTACGGTTTCAGCGACCCGTTCTCCGCGGCTCCTCCCTCGGTCCAGATTCGGCGCGTGGGAGGGTGGAAGGGCCTCGCCGGCCTGATGGTGGCAGCGCTGGGCGTCGGCTTCGCGGGCTTCGTTTATATGAGCCCCTATCAGAAGGCGACCAAGGCGCTGCAAGAGCGCACCGCCGAGCTGAACAAGCAGCGCGGTTCGACGGACGACCTGTCGTCGGAGCGCGATCGCCTCAAGGCCGAGATGGCCCAGCGGCAGGCGGCCGAGCAGGAGAAGGCGGCGGGCGCCTCCAAGCGCCACGAGACCCTCTCCACGCTGGGGGCCGAGCTGAAGACCGCGCTGTCGGGAGCCGGGGCGGCCGTGGCGGCGGACGACGCGCGGGTGACGGTCAGCTTCGCGACCGCGAACCTGTTCGAGCAGCCGACCTCCGTCGCCATCTCACCGCAAGGCGAGACGGCGCTGCGGGTGGTCGTGGCCGCCGTGAAGAAGGCCGGCGGACGCGCCCGTGTGAAGGCGCGGCTGATTCCCACGCCGCCGCCGCGCGAGCTGGGCCAGTTCAAGAACATCGGCGAGTTCGAGATGCTGCGCGCCGCGCGCGTGATGCTGGTGCTGGCCGCCAACGGCGTGCCCGGTGACCATCTGAGCGTGTCCGGTGACGTTCCCGGGCCGCGCAAGACCAAGAACGGCATTCCCGATCGGCTGGACGTCGAGCTCGAAGCCGAGTGATCGCGGGTCCCACGTGGGCAGCGCGGTCGCGGGAAGGAAAAGATCGGCGCGTCCGGGCGCGGGCTGGGCGCGGCGCTGGATGCGGGCGTTGCTGCTGGGCGCGGCGCTGGTGGTGGAGGCCCGCGCGGCGCGTGCCTACGACTTCGTGTTGACCTCGCGCACCATCGGGCAAGGATACGCCGAGCGTCGCTACGGGGCGGGTGGCGGCTCCGAGATGCTGACCCGCCGCCGCCTGACGCAGTACCTGAATCTGTCGGTCTTCAACATCGAGCCCGAGCACTGGCACGGCCCGGACGGCGACAGGAACGTGCTGTCGTTCGAGGTGGCCATGCGGTTCGACGGCGACTTCGGCACCTACCTGACGCGGCGGCCGTCGCCGCCCGATGCCATCGGCGAGCTGCAACAGAGCCAGGTTGACATCCTGTACGCGTACCTGCTGGCGCGCGACGTGGGCGGGCACCTGGACGTGCAGCTCGGCCGCCAGCTTCATTACGACCTGGTCGACTTCTATTCGTTCGACGGCGTGGACGCGCAGGCCCACATCGGCCGCTTCGTGACGGCGCAGGCGTTCGCAGGCACCGAGGTGCGAGGGGACATGCCGCTGTCGGCGCCCATCTACGAGATCGACGGCACCAGCAGCGGCTCGCGCGACCCCGCCACGCGCCCCGAGCAGAGCAGCGCCTGGCGCCCCATGGTGGGCGCGGCGCTGGCCCTGGGGGACACCCTGCGCTCACTGCCCGCCCAGCTTCGCGTCGCCTACCGCCAGGCCTTCTCCGACACGGTCGATCCCCGTCCCGGCGATCCCGGCAGCGGCGTGAACCACGAGAGCGTGTCGATGACGGCGGAGGCGCGCTTTCGCGACCGCCTGTTCCTGTCGGCGGGGGCCAGGTACAACCTGCTGGTCGCCGCGTGGGACGATCAGCAGGCGTCGCTGCGCTGGCGCCTCGGGGTGCGCCACGCGCTGTCCGCCGAGTACAGCTACCTGGCGCCCACGTTCGACGGCGACTCGATCTGGAACATCTTCGCCGCCGGCGCGTACCGGGACTTCCGCGCGTCGTACGACGTCGACCTGTCGGCACGCTGGCGGGCACACCTGCGCGGGTTCTACCGGCTGTTCGTCGATCCGCCCGGCACGCCGGCGGCGCTGTCGAACGCCATGCCGGGCGGACACGACGCGTTCGGGGGCAACGCAGGCGTCGAGTGGCGGACGGTGCGGGGGCGCGCCCGCGCCGATGGATACGGCGAGGGGGGCGCGGGCGGGTGGAAGGTGGGCGGCGACGTCTCCGCCCACTGGAACGTCCGTCCCAACCTGTTCGACGTCGAGGGGCGGTTGACCGCCACGGCCTGGCGGTCGGACGACGTCCCGCAGCCGCAGGACGCGCTGATGGTCGGCGGTGGACTGGGATGCGTGTATCACCTGGGGCGCAAGATGCGCGTGCACTTCCTGGGCGAGGACAACTCGGGCACCTATTACCGCGCCCAGCTGCGCGGGCTGGCCATCCTGGAGATGGACGTGACGCTGTGACGGATCGTGGGGTGCGCTCGGTGGCCGTCGCGGGCGCGGCCGCCTTGCTGGCGCTGGCCGTGGCGCCTGGCCTGGGCGTGCATGCGGCTTCGCCCTCGCAGCAGCCGGCGCCGGTGGCGATCGGCGATCCCTCGCCGGTCGTTTACCCGCCGCCCACGGTGCCGCTGGCATTCGATCACGCGCGCCACGCCCAGCGCGGCATCACCTGCCAGCGCTGCCATGCGGCCGCCGTGACGTCGCTGTCCGCCAAGGACAACCTGCTGCCAGGGGAGGACACCTGCCGTCCCTGCCACGACATCGATCGCGGCCAGCCCGCGAAGGTTGTCCCGCCCGGCAGACCCGCGGCCCGCTGCGACTCCTGCCATCCGGGCTTCATGCCGCCGCCGGGCGACGCCGGCCGATTCGCGGCGCCGCCGGGCGTGGTCATCCCGACCGCGGCGCTGAAGTTCAATCACAAGATGCACGCGGATCGCGGCATGGCGTGCGCCCTCTGCCACGCCGGCGTCGAGAACGTCGGGCTGGCCACCACGGCGGAGATGCCGCGGATGGCCCTGTGTTTGGGCTGCCACGACGGAAAGCAGGCGACCGCCCGCTGCGCGGCTTGCCACGTCACCCTGCCCGACGGACGCTTGCGGACGTCGTTCCCCACCGGGCCGCTGGCGCCCAGCGGCTCGCTGCGCGGCAACGACGCGCACACCGCGGCTTTCCGGACGGACCACAAGATCGCCGGTCGCGAGGAGCGCTACTGCGCGACCTGCCACAAGCAGAGCGAATGCATGGATTGCCACGGGGCGGGCGTGGTGAAGCCGGCCGACTTCCATCCCGGCGACTACGCGACCCTGCACGCCGTCGACGCCAAGCGGAACAACCCGAACTGCGCCTCGTGCCACCGCAACCAGACCTTCTGCCTGGGCTGTCACCAGCGTCTGGGCGTGGCCGCCGATCCGGAAGGGGGCGAGCGGGGGCGGCAGCCCAACAACCCGTTCGGCACGGGGACCGCCGTGAAGCGCTTCCATCCGCCCGGCTGGGTGCGCGACGAGACGGGCATGGTGCTGCAGACCCCCACGCCGGCCAGCCACAGCTTCCAGGCGCGTCGCAACATCCGCGCCTGCGTGTCCTGTCACCGCGAGGAGAGCTGCCTCAACTGCCATTCCGCCGACCCGACGCGGTCGATGGGCGCGAACCCGCACTGGCCGGGCTTCGGCACCTCGGCCGCCTGCCGGGCCATGGCGTCACGAAACGCCCGCGCCTGCCTGAAGTGCCATGCCCCCGGGGCGCCCGAGCTCTCGTGCAATTGACGGTGCGCCAGTCCGCGTCGAGCGAATTCCCACATCGTCCGGACCGGACGTAACCTCAGGAGGCATCCGCCGGGCTGGAAAATCTGTTAGGAGTCCTTTTTTCTTTCGGTCCTGGGCAGGGCGGGATGGAGCGGGCAGGGGACCGGCATCCGCGAGGTGAAGATGAACGTCCCGTTTTCGATCCGTAGCGCCCTTTCCCGTGGTTTCAGGACCGCCCCCGTCGTCGCGCTGAGCGCGGCCCTGATCGCGGTGAGCGCCTGCTCCGGGGCGTCCTCCAGCAACGGCTCGGGTGGCGCGCCGGGCAGCGGTGGCAGCGCCTCCGGCGGGAAGACCGGCTCGGGGGGCACGACCGGTACGGGCGGCTCCGCCTCGGGCGGCCAGATGGGGCCGGGCAGCGGCGGGGCGGGCACGGGCGGCAAGGTCGGTTCGGGCGGCAGCGCCTCGGGTGGCCAGGTGGGCACGGGCGGCTCCGGCAACGGCACCGGCGGTCAGGTCGGCACGGGTGGAAGCGCCAGCGGCGGCACCAGCTCGGGCGGCAGCAGCGGGTCCGGCGGCAGCGCCAGCGGCGGCGCGGGGGGCGCGGCCTCTGGCAGCGGCGGCGCCGCCGGCGGCAGCAGCGCCACGGGCGGCACCAGCGGCGGTGGCAGCAGCGGCTCGGCCGGTTGCCCGACGGGCGCCTTCTTCTGCTCCGGCTTCGAGGATGCGACCCTGCCCAGCGCGCTGGTCTACAAGGTCAATGCCGCGCCGGGCGACTGGTCGCGCGACTTCGCGCTGGACACCGCGGTGAAGCACGGCGGCAAGCAGTCGCTGCGCGTGAAGGCCGCCAGCGAGAGCGGCACCTCGGGCAGCTCGTACAAGATGCTGGCGGTCCCCGCCGCCACCACCTTCTGGGCGCGCTTCTACATGCAGAGCGATCTGGACATCGGAGGCGTCGACCACAACGCCTTCGCGTCCGCCTCCGGCAGCGACGACCCGAACGACGGCCTCTCCTGCGAGTTCGCGGAGGACGTCGGCATCGCCTTCAACACCAAGGACGACGTGCGCTGGCCGATGGGGTACGGCCGCACCAGCAGCGGCGGCACCATGCCGTACTCGCTGCCCAAGAACGCCTGGCACTGCATCGAGATCTCGTACGACGGCACGGGCAAGGTGCAGCAGCTGTTCGTCGAGGGCACGCAGCTGATCAACGCGACCAGCTACCCGACGGGCACCGCCGCCTTCAAGGAGTTCAAGTTCGGTTTCATGCAGTTCCACGGCCCCGAGCGAAAGATCTGGTACGACGACATCGTCGTGTCACCGACGCGCTCGCCCTGCCCGAGCAACTGACGGCGGGCAACGTTCCAGGCGGGTCACCGGCGACGATGGTCCTCATGGCCGCGCTCGGCCGTTTGCACGGGGCGGGTAAACCCACGTCTTGGCTCATTTGCTAGAGTGGCCCGCTGCCGATGACCGCCGAGCCCGCCCCCCGTTCCAGAAGTTCCTGCCCGCGCTGCGGCGCGCGCGTTCACCTGGGGCTCCGCGAGCTGTTTCCGTCTGGGGAACGCAATCGCGTCTTGAAGTGCTCTTCCTGCGGTGGTCACTATGACCTGTCCGACGGATGCCGGATTGCTTCGATGATGGCCGGTCTGGTGGCGATGGGCCCTGGCATCCTCTTGTTCTCGCGCGTGGTTCACGCCGGCCATGGCACGAAGCTCTCGCTGCTGGCGGGGACCGCCGTCGTCGCCCTGGCGTTCGGCGCGGGCGCCATCCTGGTGGCGCTGCTGACCCTGCGCCTGGTCCCGAAGCCTTAGCTGGCAGCCCGCCCGGAAGCGCGCGAGACCGACGGCTTCACGCCTGTCCAGCTACGCCTCGCGCAGGTCGTCCTGAAAAGGCGAGACGCTGTCGTCCAGGGCCAGCCAGAGGAACATCGAGCGCAGCTCCAGGTATTCGGCGGCGGCCACGGCGGCCAGGTGGTTGGGGAGCTGGTCGAGGGAGATGCCTTCCCAGGTGAAGCTGGGGATGCCTTGCATGCGGGCGCGGACGCCGCCGGTCAGCACCTTGTCGTGGGCGGCGAAGCAGCGGCTGACGGCGCGGGCGACGGCCGCCGTGAACGACGGCGGTGGGACGAGCTTGTCCGGGAGCTCGGCGCGAGTGAGACCGCACGACCAGCACAGCCAGGTCAGCGCCGCCCACTCGCCGCGCGCTTGCGCCAGCAGCTCGGGCACGCTGGCGCCGGCCAGCTTCTCGGCGGGGAGGTCCTCGTCGACGTGGACCTCGATCAGCTCGGTCTCGCCCGTCTCGGACTCCATCGGCACCGTGACATCGAACCGGCGCAGCGGGATCGGTCCACGCAGCAGCAGGGTCGCGCGCAGGTCCGGCGGCAGCCAGGCCGGGGCCTCCCCGCCGCGGCCCGCCGCCGCCAGCCGCGTCTGGAGCTCGATGCGCCGGCGATGGAGCCGGGTCGCGTAGACCTGGACGACGTGGCGGATGGCCTCGAGCGACTGCTCCGGCTGCTGGGCCGGCACCTCGGGATCGTCGACCAGTGGCTCGCGCGCGGGCCAGAAGTCGAACGTGGGGAACCGCTGCGCCAGCTGGACCCGCAGCGCCTGCGCCGCCGGCGGATCGGCGGCGGCCACCACGTCGGCGTCGGCGCGCGCCCCGCGATCGTCGCCGTGCTCGATGCGAATGAAGGCGCGCGTCAGGTGCGCCTTCGCGTCGCCAGGCTCCAGCAGCACGGCCGCGTCGGCGAAGTCGAGGGCCGCTCGCGTGCCGGGATCGAGCACCCCGGCCAGGGCGCGAAAGGCCGCCGCGGCGTCCGCGCCGGCGACCAGCGCATCCAGGGCGTCCAGCGCCGTGGTCGCGGCGCCCGCCAGCGCCTGCGCGCGCTCGTTCCGCGCCCCCGCATCCAGCGGCAGCGTCCACCGATGGAGCCGCGCGCGCAGCTCCTCCACGTTTGCGCGGCCGGCGGCGGCGCGGGCGGCGGCGCACAGCGCCTCGCGCGTGCGTCCTTCATCATGAAGCGCCTGCGCCCGCGCCAGCCAGGCTGTGCCCGGCTCAGCGTCGGGCGAAAGCTCCTCGAATGCCGGGGACATCGCCAGGTCCGCCGCGTTCACGACGGGCCCCAGCGCGCGCTCGTGCAGCAGCGCGCCCTGCTCGTCGTGCAGCGTCCACACGCCGCAGGGCCGGCCCTGGTCGTAGGCGCCGCGTTCTTCGCGCACGCGGGGGTCGGCGTAGGGATTGGCGGCGGCGTCGAAGCGGCGAAAGGTGGCGCCATGGCGCGCGCCCCGCCCCTCGTGGTCCAGCCACCCGTACGATTCGGTCAGGGTGCCATCGGGCCCGTACTGCCGCTCGCTGACCGCCAGCCCGTCACGGAAGTCGCGCTCTTCCACCAGCGTCCCGTCGCCCGCCCAGAATCGAAACGTACCCTGGGGATGGCCCACCTCGTTGAAGCGGCCGGCCATCCATCGGTCCGAGAACTCGTCGAAGTCCGCGTCAGGAGGTACCCCGGCCGGCGCCGGCGGCCGGGGCGAGCCGCTGTCCAGCAGCGGCCACCCCTGGCGATCGTAGAAGCGCTCGAACAGCGGCCGCCCGCGCAGGTACTGGGCGCGCAGCTCCCAGGCGTTCTCCGGCACGCAGCAGGCGCGCAGCCCCTCGCCCATGCCCCCGTCGGAGGCCAGCGCGACGTACGCGCCCACCAGCGCGCCGTTCGCGAAGGTCCCGCGCCGGGAGACGTCGCCGCCGGGGTGATACGACGTGAACGGGCCGTCGAGCGCGCCGCGCGTGAACCGTCGCACTTGCGCCAGCGTCCCGTCCGCCCGGTAGGTGCGCGACTCGCCGTGGCGGCGGCCCTCGTCCAGGCCCACCACCTCCCAGACCCGCTCGTCCTCGTTCCAGATCGCCCCCGCGGGCACTCCCTGCGGACGAACGGGTTCAGGCGCCGACATCGTCGGCAGATCGTGGCGCCCCCCAGCGCCGGTTGCAAACCCACGGTGCCGGCCCTGCTCGGCCGGGGGTCAGCTGCCTTTCCAGTAGCGGACGCGGCCCGTGTCGCTGTGCACGAACTCGGAGTGGGGATAGAAGCCGACGCCGCCGATGCGCAACGACTTCACGAAGGTCTGCAGCGTCTGCGTGGGAACGCCGCGGATGCGGAAGTCGACGGCGTGCCCCTCGACGTGCTGGCTCATGCGGGCCACGGCGTGGCCCTTCTTGCGCAGCATCAGGTTGTACTTCGGGGAACGGTAGCCCGACACGATCTCGATGCGGGCGGCGTTGAAGCGGCGCGCGGCGCGCGCCAGCACGTCGACCAGCCGCGTGTCCATCTGCGTGGCCTGGTTCGTGTAATGGTCACGCAGGAAGACATGAAACTGAGGCTCCATCGGATCGCCGGGCAGGATGGGAAACGCCTCGTGCGTCCAGACGTTGAACAGCGTGGTCACCGGCTGCACGCGCACGCCGGGACAGTCAGGCGGCGAGCTGGCCAGCGCCGCGGTCGTGTTGCCGCGCCGGCGCGCCAGCACCGCCTTCTTCTCGGCCGCGGCGTACTCGCGCTGCGCCTCGGCCAGCGCCGCGTCCGACAGGTGCAGGTCGGGGCGCATCTCCTTGTCGCGGAACCACTCCTCGCGCTTGGACAGCTCGCGCGGCTCGCCGGGCATCTCGTGCAGCCCGCGCGCCGCGATCGGGTCGAACACCCGATCCATCGGCGCAGGCGCGTCCGGCGAAGCCCCCACGGGGCCCGCGACGGAAGCGAGCACGGCCAGCAACGGTATCACCATGATGATTATAGCTATCGGTCAAGTTAGTGCGCGCATTGAGACAGCACTGTCACCGACGATTTTCCAGGCGTAATCGGCAGTCCGGAAACCCCCGGCGCGCGGTCGCCGTCAGGTCTGGTCTTTAGCGCGGGGGCGCAACCCGACCAGCTGGTTCAGCGATCCCGACGCGAACCCCGCCAGATCCAGCGCCACGAACGTGAAGCCGGCGCGCCGTCCCAGGGTCACGATCTCCTCCCGGACGCCGGGGTCCAGCGCGCGCGGCATGCTGTCGGCGGGCAATTCCAGACGGGCGATCGTGTCATGAAAGCGGACGCGCAGCTGGCGAAACCCCAGCGCGCGCAGGCCGTCCTCGAACCCGTCCACCTGCCGCAGCCTGGCGGGGGTGATCTCGGTCCCGTAGGGAAAACGGGACGACAGGCAGGCGAGCTGGGGCTTGTCCCAGGTGGGCAGGCCCAGAGCCCGCGACAGCGCGCGCACCTCGGCCTTGTTCAGCTCCGCCTCGACCAGCGGGTGACGCGCGCCGTGCTCGTTCGCCGCCGCCAGGCCGGGACGGTGATCGCCCAGGTCGTCGAGGTTCGTTCCCAGCAGCACCGTGGCCAACCCCAGCGCCTGCGCGCGGGGCCGCGCCAGCTCCAGCAACTCGGCCTTGCAGTGGTAGCAGCGGTTGACCGGGTTCGCGGCGAACCCCTCGCGCGCCAGCTCGTGCGACTCGATCACCTCGTGGCGGGCGCCGATCAGCCGCGCGAGCTCGACGGCGCTGGCGCGTTCGCTCTGCGCCATGGTCTCGGACACCGTGGTCAGGGCCAGCGCCCGTTCGCCCAGCACGTCGTGCGCCACCCGCAACAGCAGCGTCGAGTCGACGCCGCCCGAGAAGCAGACCAGCGCCGACTGGCAGTCGCGCAGCACGGCGCGCAGCTGTTCGTGCTTCTGCGCGAGCGCCGGATCCAGCGCGGGGGCGGCGACGGCGGTCATGAGGGGCGGAACCTTAGCATCCAACGCAGCGGACGCCCGTCAGGTCAGGGGCACGCGCTCGGCGCGGCTGACGGCGGCCGCCACCTCGGCGGCGATGTCCAGGCGCGCCTCCGCGCTCTCGGCGTCGCGGGCCCGGGCCGCCGTGGCCGGGTGTCGCGGCAGGAACAGCGAGCAGCAGTCGTCGAACGGCAGGATCGACGTCTCGAACGTGCCGATCTGGCGGGCCAGGGCCATGGTCTCGACCTTGTCGTAGGTGGCCAGGGGGCGCAGCACCAGCCGCCGGGCGGCCGCCTCGATGGCGGTCATGTTCTGGATGGTCTGGCTGGCCACCTGGCCCAGGTTCTCGCCGGTAACCAGCGCGTCGAAGTGGCCCTGATCGGCGAGCGCGTCGGCGATGCGCATCATCATCCGCCGGTACAGCACGACGGCCAGCTCGGCGGGCCCGGCGTCACGCAGGCGCTGCTGCACCTCGGTGAACGGCACGACGGTCACCGCCTCCAGCGCCTGCCACCCGCGCAGGATGCGCGCCAGCGACATCACCTTGTCGCGGCTCTTCTCCCCGATGAAGGGCGGCGAGTGGAAATAGACCCCCTCCAGCGCCAGCCCGCGCTTCGCCGCCAGCCAGGCCGCCACGGGCGAGTCGATCCCGCCCGACAGCAGCAGCAGCGCCCGCCCCGAGATGCCGACCGGCAGCCCGCCCGGGGCCGCCAGCTCGTTGCCGTACACGAAGGCGCGGTCCATCGACAGCACCTCGACGCCCACCGACAGCTGCGGCCTGTGCACGTCGACCCCCAGGCCGGTCGCCTGGATGACCCGGCCGCCCAGCTGGCGGGCCAGCTCGACCGAGGTCAGGGGAAATCGCTTCTCCGAGCGGCGCGCCTCGATCTTGAATGTCGAGACGCCGGTCGCCTCGCGCTCCTGCGTGGCGACCTCGACGGCGGCGGCGGCCATGGCCTCCAGCTCGGCCGGCACCACCTTGGCCACCGAGACGGACACCAGGCCGAACACGCGGCGCAGCCGCGCCGCCGCTTCGCGCGCCGTCTCGTCGTCGGGCAGGTGCACCAGCACGCGCCCGTGCACCGGTTCGACCCGCGCCCCGTCCAGACCGGCCAGGGCGATGTTCATGTTCCGGTACAGCATGCCCTGGAAGCGGTTCCGGTTGCCGCTCTTCAGGAACAGCTCGCCGAATCGGCAAAGAATGACCCGGCTCATGGGGGGCGCTTCTTAACATGTTTTCGGCGGACGGCGCCGGGGCGGGATGGGGCTCTGGGCGGCGACCGCCGGCTCTCGCTGCTCGAAGAGCTGCGCCGCCGCTTCCTCTCGGGCGCTTAAAGGCGCAGCGGTACACGGTCCCTGTTACCCACCTGGCTGGCGTCGCCTGGTCCCCCGGCGCGCGTACGCGGTCCCGATCTCGACGGCTGCTTCCCCGACGGCGTCGATCGCCGCAGCGATCTCGGGCCCGGTCGTCTCGCGCGACAGCGAGAAGCGCAGCACCGCGGTGTCGTCATCGACGCCGATGGCCTGCAGGACGTGGCTGGGGCGGCGGTCCTTGGCCGCGCACGCCGAACCCGCCGAGACGTAGACGCCCCGCGCTTCCAGCGCGTGGAGCAATGGCTCGGCGGGAAGGCCCGGGAAGGCCAGTGAGGCGATGTGGGGCGCTCGCGGGCCAGCCCCTGACAGCGTCGGGCCGGCGCCCGGGACCTTCGCGGTGATTCCGGCCTCCAGCGCGTCACGCAGCCGGGCCATGGTCTCGGCGGCGCCCGCCTTCAACGCGGCCGTGGCCAGCGCGGCCGCCCGCGCAAAGCCGGCGATGGCGGGGACGTTCTCGGTGCCGGAGCGCAACCCCCGCTCCTGGCGTCCCCCGTCCCACAGGGGGGCGAGGCGGGTGCCAGGCCGCACCCACAAGGCGCCGGCGCCGCGCGGGCCCTGAAGCTTGTGGGCGGACAGCGCCAGGGAGTCCGCCGCCCGCAGCACCGGACCCAGCGGCAACAGGCCGAAGGCCTGCACGGCGTCGACGTGCAGATGGGGCCGGCGAATGTTCTCGCGCCGGGCGAAGGCGTCCAGGGCGCGCGCCACCTCGGCGGCGGGCTGCAGCGTGCCCAGTTCGTTGTTGACCAGCATGACGGCCACGACCGCCGTGTCCCGCCGCACGGCCGCCAGCACGCCCTCCGCCGTCACGGCGCCCGTCCCCGGGGCCGGCGCCACCAGGGTCACCTCGCCCGACCGCTCGCCCGCGACCAGTTCGACGTTCCGCAGCACCGCCGGGTGCTCGAGGGCCGTGGTGACCAGGTGGCGGCCGCGAGCCAGGCGCGCGGCCCCGATGACCCCCAGCGCGTTCGCCTCGGTGCCGCCGCTGGTGAAGACGACCTGCCCGGGCTCCCCGCCCAGGGCGGCCAGCAGGGCGGTCCGCGCCTCCTCCAGCACCCGGGCCGCGGCGCTGCCCTGGGCGTGGGCGGACGAGGGGTTCCCGAAGCGCCCGCGGCCGACCTCCGTGACGATGGCCTCGACCTCGGGCGCAGGCCGGGTCGAGGCGGCGTTGTCGAGGTAAATGAACGGCTTCTCCATGCGGCGCGGCCCCCAGCATACCCGTCCCGGGGGACCCGGCCGCCCGGTTCGCGCCGGCCGGCCAAGCTGGCCGCGACCGGCATTTTGGGTTAAATCCTGGTGGTGAACGAGATCGGCGCGCGCGCCAAGAAGATCCTGCACGCTGTCGTCTCCGAGTACCTGGCGACAGGTGATGCCGTCGGATCACAAACGATCACGAGGCGTTATGGCCTGGACGTCTCGGCGGCCACGGTCCGCAACGTCATGGGCGACCTGGAGGACCTGGGCCTCCTCAAACACACGCATACCTCGGCCGGGCGCATTCCCACGGACCGCGGTCTGCGTTACTACGTCGACACGCTGCTTCGCATCCGCAGCCTGTCCGCGACCGAGCAGGACGAGATCCGGGAGCGGTTGAGCGGCGCGGGCGAGCGGCCCGAGCTGCTGCAGCGCACGACCAAGCTGCTGCGGGAGCTGTCCCATCTGGCGGTGGTGGTGCAAACCCCCCGCCCCGCGTCCGACGTGATCGAGCACATGGAGTTCGTGCGCCTGCGCGAGGGCCAGCTGCTGGCGGTGCTGTCGACCACCACGGGCCACATCGAGAACAAGCTGGTCGCCATCGACTTCGTGCTGTCCCCGTCAGAGCTGGATCGCATCAACAACTACCTGAACGAGCTGGTGGGCGGCCTGACGCTGGAGACGCTGAAGGCGCGCCTGGCCGAGGAGATCGGCCGCGTGCGGACGGAGCACGACCAGCTGGTGGCACGCGCCCTGACGCTGGCGGCGGCCGCGGTGCCGCAGGGCGAACCGCAGGTGTTCGTGGACGGGCAGTCGAACCTGCTGTCGAACGAGATCGACGTCGAGCGGGCGCGGGCGCTGCTGCGGACCCTGGAAGAGAAGGACATGCTGGAGCGGCTGCTGGACCGGACGCTGTCGGCGCCCGGCATCTGCGTGTTCATCGGCTCGGAGGCCAACCTGGCGGACCTGACCGACGTCTCGGTGGTGGCGGCGCCGTACGGGGCCGACGACCGCCCGCTGGGGACCATCGGCGTGATCGGGCCGTCCCGCATGAACTACTCCCGCGTCATCTCGCTGGTGGATTTCACGGCCGAGGTGGTCACACTTTCGCTGAGCAAGAGCTGAGCTAGAACGCTGAGCTGGAAACCCACGAGGAGAGAACACGTGACTGATGAGCAGCAAGAGGACGGCGCGAACGGCGCCGGTGCCTCGAATGGAGCGGGGGGCGCGGGCGCCGGGCAGGCCCCGAACAGCGTCGAGGCGCTGACCGCCGAGCGCGACGAGATCAAGGACCGCATGCTCCGCATCGCCGCGGAGTTCGAGAACTGGAAGCGCCGCGCGCGCAAGGAGCAGGACGACGCCGAGGCCAAGGCCCGCGAAGCCGTGCTGCGCGACATGCTGGACGTCGTCGACAACCTGGAGCGCGCCGTGGGCGCGTTCGAAGGCAACAACGCGGGCACGGGCAAGGGCGCGCCGGCGCCCGCCCCCGACGGAGCGGCCGTGCTGAAGGGCGTGAACCTGGTGCTGCGCCTGTTCCAGTCGAAGCTGGAGCGCTACAACGTGAAGCCGATCGCGGCCCGCGGCGAGCCGTTCGATCCCAAGATCCACGAGGCCATCTCGCGCGTGGAGACGGCGGACGTGCCGCCGGGCGCCGTGGCGGTCGAGTTGCAGCGCGGATACCGCATCGGCGAGCGCCTGCTGCGCCCCGCGATGGTCAGCGTGGCCACCGCGCCGGCGGCGAAGACCCCGGAGGGTGGCGGCGCTTGAACCCCCTTCTGGGGATTGACTTCGGAACGACGAACGCCGCCGCCGCCCTGATCTCGGGCAAGGACGTGAAGGTCGTTCCGCACGCGGACGGGTTGTTGACCCTTCCGGCGGTGGTGGCCTTTCCCCCGGTGGCCACCGGGGGCCGGCCCCTGGTGGGGCGTGAGGCGCAGGCGCTGGCCGTCCGTCACCCCGAGCGGGTGATCACGTCGGTGAAGCGGCTGCTCGGCCGCAAGCTGGACGCGCCCGAAGCGCGCCACCAGCGCCAGGAGGTCCCCTACGAGCTGGTGATGGCGAAGAACGGCGACGCGCGCATTCGCGTGGGCCGCCGCCATCACGCGCCGCCCGACGTGGCCGCCTACGTCTTCGGCGCGCTGAAGGACGCGGCCGAGGCGATGGCGCGCCTGCCGGTGTCGGACGCCGTGGTGGCGGTCCCGGCCGATTTCAACGACCTGCAGCGGCAAGCCATCGTCGACTCCGCCCGCATCGCCGGCTTGAACGTGATGGCCGTGATGACCGAGCCGGCCGCGGTGGCCCTGGCCGCCGGCATCTTCCCCTTGCCCCGCGGCTACGACAAGAAGGACCGCAAGGTGCTGGTTTACGATCTGGGCGGCGGCTCGTTCAGCGTGGCGGCGCTGGTGGTGACCGAGGACGGCGTCGAGGTGCTGGCCAGCGGCGGGGACGCCTTTCTGGGGGGCGAGGACTTCGACCAGCGCATCGTCTCGGAGGTGTGCGAGGACTTCATGCGCGCGGGCGGCGTCGATCTGCGGCGGGAGCGGCTGGTCATGCCCCGCCTGCGTGACGCCGCCGAGCGCGCCAAGCGCGAGCTGTCGTTCCACGACCGCGTGTCCATCCAGCTGCCCGAGCTGGCCAGCCGCTTCCCCGAGGGCATGGAGCTGGACCGAGCCCGGCTGGAGGGGCTGACGCAGGATCTGGTCGATCGCACCGTGTGGCCGTGCGAGACGGTGCTGAACCACGCCAAGTGGTCGGTCGAGGACGTGGACGTGCTGGTCATGGTGGGCGGGCAGACGCGCATGCCGCGCGTGCGCGCCCACATCACCGACTGGCTGGGCAAGGCGCCCATCGACGTGCAGGCGCCCGAGGCGCTGATCGCGATCGGGGCCGTGCGACAGGGCGCGGCGCTGGCCGCGGGGGGCAAGCGCGGCAAGGGTCAGAAGAAGGGGCACATCGCCATCACCGAGACGACCTGCCTGTCCCTGGGCGTCGAGAACGCCGGCGGGGTCGTGACGCGGCTGATCCCGAAGGGCACGCCGCTGCCGGCCTCGCAGGCCCAGGTGCTGTCGACGTCGGCGGACAACCAGGCCCACGTCACGGTGCACGTGCTGCAGGGCGATCGCGAGATGGCCGCCGACAACGACAGCATCGCCCGGCTGCAGATGGGCCCGCTGGCGCCGGCCCCGCGCGGCACGCCCCAGATCGAGATTGTCATCACCAGCGACGGCGCGGGCATCCCGCGGGCCACCGCCCGTGACATGGTCAGCGACGAGCCCATCCCCGTGCGCGTGCGCCCCAGCGGGGGCCTGACCGAGCTCGAGATCGCCACGCTGACGGCGGTGCACGCCGGCGGTGCAGTCGCTGCGCCGGCGGTCGACGGCGCGCAGGCCGCCGACGGCGCGCCGGCCGCCGGGAACAACAGCGGTGCGGTGCCTGTGGCGATGGACGACGGAGCGACCACCGACGCCGTGTCGCTGACCGGCGAGGCGCCGCAGATCGAGCCGCCCGACGCACGACACGATTCGCCGCGGCACGGCTCCGGCGCGCCGCGCGGCCTGCAAAGGGGTTGAGTCCTGGCCCGGGATTACTACGAGACGCTGGGGGTGACCCGGGGCTCATCGGACGCGGAGATCAAGATCGCGTACCGCAAGCTGGCGCTGCAGTACCACCCCGACCGCAACCCGGGCGACGCCGTCGCCGAGGAGCGGTTCAAGGAGGTCTCCACCGCGTACGCGGTGCTGTCCGACGTCGACAAGCGCGCGCAGTTCGATCGCTTCGGCTTCATGGGCGACGCGAACCCGTTCTCGGGCGCCAACGTCGCCAGCGCCACCGACTTCTTCGACGCCATGTTCGGCGATCTGCTGGGGCTGGGGCGCAAGCGCAGCGCCGCCGGGCGCGACCTGCGCTACACGCTGGAGATCGAGTTCGAGGAGGCGATGCTGGGCGTGAAGAAGACCATCGCCTTCGAGCGCGCCGAGGATTGCAGCGCCTGCCGCGGCACGGGCGCCGAGGGGGGGGCCGCGGGGCTGGCGCCGTGCGGTCACTGTCACGGCGAGGGCAAGCTGAAGCAGAAGGGCCTGCTGGGCGGCCGCAAGGACTGCCTGGTCTGCGGCGGCACCGGCGAGGTGCCGCGCTTGCGTTGCAAGACCTGCGAGGGCGCGGGCCTGGTCGACCGGCGGCGCGAGTTCGACGTGACGATCCCGCCGGGGACGGCGTCCGGGTCGACGCAGCGGCTGGCTGGCGAGGGGTCGCCGGGCCGGCGGGGCGGGCCGGCGGGCGACCTGCACGTGGTGGTGCGGGTGAAGGCCCACCCCTTCTTCACGCGCGAGGGCGACGTGCTGTCCATCGAGATGCCGCTCACCGTCAGCGAGGCGGCGCTGGGCGGCGAGATCGACGTGCCGGTCCTGGACGGCACCGTGCGCATGAAGCTGCCCCCGGGCACGCAATCGGGTTCGGTGTTCCGTCTGCGCGGCAAGGGCATCCCCCGGCCTGGGGGAACGCGCGGTGATATCCACGTGCGCACCGTCATCGAGATCCCGGAGGCGGTGGGCCCCGAGGCGCGCGAGCTGCTGGGCCGGCTGGCCACCACGCTGGACGAGGCGGCGATGCCGCGCCGTCGGGCCTTGCGCCGCATCGTCGAGGCGAGGCTGGCGGCGGCCGAGCTTCGCGACGCCGCCGACGAGGCGGCCTCCCGCGCCTCCGCGGCCCGGGGGTCGCGCGGTTAAGCCATGCCGTCCCCGCCGAACGATCCCGGTGGCGACCGCGCCAGCGGACCGCGCCACCTGCCACGCGAGCTTCGCCCGGCCGAGCGCGGCTCGGTCGACGCGGCTCGCAGCGCGGCGCTTTCCCGCCGTTCGCCGACCGGCATCCTGCCGGCGGCGCTGTTCCTGCTGACGTTCCTGACCACCACCGCGTCCGGGGCGATCCGGCAACATCCCGGCGTCGACATCCCCTTCTGGCAGCTGCTGTTCCCCATCGACGCCATCCGGCCCATCTCCGACGGGCTGTCCTACTCGGTGCCGCTGATGGCCATCCTGTTGTGCCACGAGCTGGGGCACTACTTCGCCGCGAAGGCGCACGGCGTGTCGGCGTCGCTGCCGCACTTCATCCCGCTGCCGCCGCTGTTCGGCCTGGGGACGATGGGCGCGGTGATCGGCATGCGCCAGGTGACCGCCGATCGGCGCAAGCTGATCGACATCGGGGCGGCGGGACCGCTGGCTGGCCTGCTGGTGGCCGTGCCCGTGATCCTGTACGGCCTGTCCTTGTCGCCGGTGGCCACGCTGCACCCCGGCGGCATGCAGGAAGGCAACTCGCTGCTGTACCTGAGCTTGAAGTGGCTCTCGAAGGGGGCGTTGCTGCCGACCTCCACGCAGGACGTGGTGCTGCATCCGACGGCCTTCGCGGGCTGGACCGGCCTGCTGATCACCATGATCAATCTGTTGCCCATCGGGCAGCTCGACGGCGGGCACATCGCCACCGCCTACTTCGGCAACGGCTACAGCCGGTTCGCCCGTGGCCTGCACCGCGCCCTGCCGCTGGTGGCGATGCTGGTCTTCGCCTGGATCGTCGTGGCGGTCCGCCACGAGGTGCAAGGCACGGCGCGCGCCTCGCTGGATGACGTGCTGGGCATCGCCATGGAAGGCGCCATGCCCTGGTTGCTGTGGTGGGGCATGGTCAAGCTGGTGCAGCGGGGCGCCGGATCGTTCGATCACCCGCTGGTCGAGCAGCGGCCCCTGGTGCGCACCCGGCGTGCCCTGTTCTGGCTGATGGTGGTGGTGTTCGTGGTCCTGGTGATGCCGGTGCCCATGCGCAAGTCGCTGGCGGGCCTCGATGTCGCTCCGCCGCCGGCCACGCTGTCGGCGCCCGCGCAGTAGGGCAGACGTGCCGGCACCCCCCGCACTGGACGAGACCGGGGCCGCCCTGTGGCGCGCCGTCGAGGAGGCGTGGGACGAGCCGGCGCGCCACGACCGCTTCGTCCAGCACGCCTACACGACCGGCACCTTGCCGGCGGCGGCGGCCCGCTACCGCGCCCGCGCCCAGGCGACGGCGGACGACGCGATCGCGCCGCGGATGCTGGCGCGGATCACGTTCCTGGCCACCCAGCAAGCGCTGCGACCGTCAGCCCCGCCGGCGCGTCCGGTGACCCGGTCGCCCCTGTTCCTGGGGGTGGTGGTGGCGGGGGCGCTGCTGGGGGCGCTGATGGGGCTGTTGAGCAAGGGCTCCTGCGAACGTTCCTCGAAGGGCCCGCGGCCCGGCGCGCTCGGGTCCAGCGCGTCCGCGCGCGCGCGGCTAGGATGGCAGGCCCGTCGATGAAGGTCCCCGCGTTCGACATGCCCCTCGAGGAGATCCGGCGCAGCCTGGACGCCGTTCGGCGGCCCTTGCGCATCGCCCTGCTGCGCTCGCGCAACCCGTTCAACATCGGCGCCATCATCCGCGTGGCGCACTCGTTCCTGGTGCGCGAGATCCTGCTGATCGGCAACGAGCGGTACTACGAGCGCGCGGCGATGGGCATGTCGCGCTACGAGAACATCGTCGAGTTGCCCGACGAGGAAGCTTTTCTCGAGCGGACGCGCCGCGAGGGCTGGAAGCTGACGGTCTTCGAGAAAGAGGTGGCCACCACCGATCTGTGGCGCGCGCCCCTGCCCGAGGAGTGCGTGATGGTGTTCGGCAGCGAGGCCGAGGGCGTGCCGCCATCGATCGTCGCCGCCGCCGATCAGGTCATCGCCATCCCCATGTACGGCATCAACCACTCGTTCCCGGTCACGGTGGCGGCCGGGATCGCCATGGCCGAGTGGACACGGCGCCACTATGCCGCCGGGCCCGCTGCTCGCGACTGAAGCGTCGCTCACGCGCGATCGAGGATGGCCAGCGCCTCCAGATGGGGGGTGTGCGGCAGCATGTCGAAGGGCGTGATGTGCCGCGTGCGGTAGCCGCGCTCGTGCAGCAACGCCAGGTCGCGCAGCAGCGTCTCGGGGTTGCAGCTGAGGTAGGCGATGGCGCGAGGACCGAGCGCGGCGGCCTGGTCCAGCACCGCCGTGGCGCACCCTTTGCGCGGCGGGTTCAGCACCACGATGTCGGCGCGGCCCACGGCGGCCAGCCGCTGCGCCACGTCGCCCGCCACGAACGTCGCGTTGCCGACGCCGTTCCAGGCGGCCGACAGCGTGGCGTCCTCCACCGCGGCGGGGTGCTCCTCGATGCCGACCACGCGCCCCAGACGTGGCGCCAGGCCCAGCGCGATGCCCCCGATGCCCGCGTACGCGTCGACGGCGACCTCGCCCGCGCGCGGCGACACGCCGTCGGCGATGGCCTGGTAAGCGAGCGCCGCCACGGCGCGGTTCGCCTGGAAGAACGCCTGCGGCGAGACGCACAGCCGCACGTCGCCAATCCGGTCCGGCAGCGTGCGATCGCCCAGCAGCGTGACCTCGCGGGGCCCGAACAGGACGTTGCCGCGTGAAGCGTTGATGTTCTGGACGACTCCACGCACCTCGGGGCGGCGCGCCGCCAGCGCCGCCGCGATCTCGGCGCCGCCTGGAAAGGCCTCGCCCGCCGTCACCAGCACGGCCAGCACCTGGCCGTCGGCGCTGGCGCGCAGGACCACGTAGCGCAGGGTGCCGGTCAGGCGCCGCTCGTCGTAGGGAACGACCGCATGCGCGTCGAGGACATCGCGCAAGGCCGCCGCCACCTCGTCCAGCGGCGGTTGCGCGATGGCGCAGCCGGCCAGGTCGACCACCCGATGGCTGCGCGGCGCGTAGGCCCCCAGCACCAGGCGTCCCCCCTCGCGCGCGGCCACCAGCTTGGACTTGTTGCGGTAGCCGAGCGGCGCCGGCGAGGGGACCGCCGGCAGCACCGGGAAGTCCCGCAGCGCCGGCGTGGATGCCACCAGGTCGCGCAGGACCTGCCCCTTCCAGGCCACCTGCGCCCGGTAGTCGAAGTGCTGCAGCGCGCAGCCGCCGCACTGACCGTACGCGAGGCAGGCGGGCGCCACGCGCGTGGGCGCCGGCGCGCCGATCGACAGCAGCGTGGCCCAGGCGAGCGGTCGATGATTCGACACGTGGTCGATCCGCGCGTCGACCGTCTCGCCCGGCAGCGCGCCGGGGATGCGCAGCTCCAGCGGCGGCGCGCCGTCGCCGGGCGCCAGGGCGATCCCGGCCCCCTCGTCGTCGAGCGCGTGCACGGTGACGTTCACCGGCGTCCCCGGCGTCACGGCGCGCGCGGCCCCGGCGGGGGCGCACCCGGCGCACCCAGGGCGGCCGCCAGCTTGGGCAGGGACACCTCGTACCGGTAGGCGGTGTTCATGTGCCCGTCCTCGAACTCCTCGTGCTCGACGGGCACGCCCAGGGCGCGCATGCGCGCCGCCATCACGCGGGCCCCCAGGTCCAGGGCCCACTCGTCGCGGGTGCCGGCGTCCAGGAACACCAGGCGCATGCGCCGGAGCGCGTCCGCGTGCGAGGCGATCATCTCGACGGGATCCCAGGCCAGAAAGCGCCGCCACACGTCGGGCCGCAGCTCGCCCGTCTGCTCGTCGAAGGGCAGCGCGAAGCCGAACGGCGCCGAGGCGTCGGGGGCGTAGGCGGCCGACACCGCCAGCATCATGACCGTGGCCATGTCGTCCGACCGCTTCACGGGCGCAGGATCGAAGTGGCGCAGGAAGCCGGCGATGCCCCCGTGGCGGCGCAGGGTACGGAACGCCTTCGCGAAGTCCTGCATCATCGACAGCGCGAAATAGCTGTCGCCGGCGTGACTGGCCAGCGCCGAGAACAGGTCGGGGTGGCGCATCCCCAGGACCAGCGCCCCGAAGCCGCCCGAGGACTTCCCGCCGACGGCCCGCGCCTCGCGCGTGCCGAGGGTTCGATAGCGGGCGTCGACAGCGGGGATCAGCTCGGTGCACAGGTGCGTCTCGTAGCGGCCGGTCGCCGGCGAGTCGATGTACTGGCTGCCGCCGAAGCGGGTGAAGCAGTCGGGCGCCACCACGATGACCTCGCCCATCTGCCCGCCGGCGACCAGCCGGTCCAGCCGGTCGCCCAGCGTGGGCGACCACGGACCGCCCTGGAAGAACGAGGCGCCGGTGCTGGAGAAGCCCGACAGCCAGTAGATGACGGGATAGCGTCGGGTCGGGGCGTGATCGTAAGAGGGAGGCAGCCAGACCGGCACGCTCCGGCGCGTCGGATCGCCAAGCGGGTTTCCAGCGAGCGCCTGGCTGTCGATCGTGAAGGTGTCGGTCCGTCCTGGCATGCGCGTCTACTCGAGTGGCCGTACGCGCCCGCACTCTAGCAGCGCGCGCAGGCGCGGGGTGACTGGCCCCTTCTTGCGCAGCGCTGACGGTCGGTCGTCAGCCAAGACCCGGAGCGATGTCACGGTCACGCCACCAGCCCCGTTTCAGGTCCGGCCGACCGCCGGATCGTTTTCTTGCCTCCTTGCGTACATGTGCCTACATTGGTTCCATCCCCGGCGGTCCGCGGGGGAAACGAGGAGGCTTTCATGGGAGTTCCGAACGACCTGTCCGCGAACGTGCCGGTGTCGGGGGCGGAGCGTCGCAGCCGGCGCGCCTCCTGTCTGGCTGACGCCCTTCGCTTCCAGCTGGACGCCTGCCGTCGCGACGAGGGGCTGTCGGCCATCGTCGTGTCCGACGATTTGGGCTTCTGCGTCGCCCATTCGGGGGCCGAGGGCGAACACGCCGAGCTGGCCGCCCAGCTGCCCATCCTGGTGGGGCCGCACGCCGCCACCCTGCACACCGACGACGACCATGAGGAAGATCAGCGTCGTTCAGTGGTCGTGACCACGTTCTCGGCGGCCGGCGAGACGCTGCACGCCTGCGCCGTCGACGCGCACGGCGAGGGGGCGAGCGGCGGCGCCCAGGCGGCGCTGGAGCGGGTGGCGAGCGGCTTCGCCCGCATGCTGGCCGAGTAGTTCCTGTCCCGGGCCCGCCGGACGCCGCCGGTGCCGGGGTCGGACCGGGGGCACAGGAAAAGCGTGAAGTTCCGCCGGGTGGGGCGGGGCGGCCCCTTCATCAGGACGTTGCGATCGGGGTCGCGCGGCGTGTGGTATGGGTGTCGGCCATGGGCCGCATACATCGTTCGCTTCCCCCCAAGGGGACCAAGATCGGAATCGCCTTCTCGGGAGGGCTGGACACCCGTTGCGCCGTGGCGTGGTTCGCCGAGAACGGGCTCGAGGTCTACGCCTACACCGCCGATCTGGCCCAGCCCGACGAGGAGACGCCATCCGACATCCCGCCGGTGGCCCTGCAGCACGGCGCGAAGGGCGCCCGCCTGATCGACTGCAAGGACGCCCTGGTGCGCGAAGGCTTCATCGCCATCCAGTGCGGCGCCTTCCACCTGGGGGTGGCCGGCCGCAAGTACTACAACACCACGCCTCTCGGCCGCGCGGTCACCACCACCGCCATCGTGCGGGCCATGAAGGAAGATGGCGTCGACATCTTCAGCGACGGCAGCACGCACAAGGGCAACGACATCCAGCGCTTCTACCGCTACGGGATCCTGACCAATCCCGCGCTGACCATCTACAAGCCGTGGCTGGACCAGAAGTTCGTGGACGCGTTCGGCGGCCGCAAGGAGATGAGCGAGTACCTGAACGGCAAGAAGCTGCCGTACCGCATGGGCGTGGAGAAGGCCTACAGCACCGACGCGAACTGCCTGGGCGCCACGCACGAGGCGAAGGACCTGGAGTTCCTGGACAAGGGCATCCGCATCGTCAACCCCATCATGGGCGTGGCGTTCTGGAAGCCCGAGGTGCGCATCGAGGCCGAGGAGGTCACGGTCGGCTTCGAGCAGGGCTATCCGACGACGGTGAACGGCAAGCGGTTCGCGTCGGCGTTCGAGCTGTTCAAGGCCTGCAACACCATCGGCGGTCGCCACGGCCTGGGCATGAGTGACCAGATCGAGAACCGCGTCATCGACGCCAAGAGCCGCGGCATCTACGAGGCGCCGGGGCTGGCGCTGCTGCACATCGTGTACGAGCGCCTGCTGTCGGCCATCCACAACGAGAACGCCACCGATCAATACGTTGTGATGGGGCGCCGCCTGGGGCGCCTGCTGTACGAGGGCAAGTGGTTCGATCCCGAGGCGATGATGCTGAAGGACGCCCTGGCCAGCTGGATCGCCCCCTCGATCACCGGTCAGGTCACGCTGGAGCTGCGGCGCGGCGACGACTACACCATCGTCTCCACGTCGGCTCCGCACATGGCCTACGACCCGCACAAGCTGTCGATGGAGAAGGTGGAGAGCCTGTTCTCGCCCGAGGACCGCATGGGCGCCCTGGAGATGCAGAACCTGGGTGTGCTCGACAACCGCGCCTTCCTGATCAACCACGTCGACGCCGCCCGTCTGCTGGCCGACGGTCCCGCCCGCCGCGAGCTGACGGAGATTCTGGGCGAGGGGCACGACGCGACCGACCCCTCGAAGAAGTAACACCCCTTCGCCGCGGCACGACCGGCCCGACACGCCGCCAGCGTGCGCGTCCCGACCGGCTGCGCCGAAACCACGATGGTCCCGTGACGCGCGCATAGACTACCGGCCCATGGACACTCTGGTCATGATCGGGGTGCGCTCGCTGGGGCGCGTGATCGCGCTGCACTTCGCGGCGCGCGGCTGGCGCGTGGTGTGCGGGGCCCGCACGCGCGAGGACGTCGAGCGCCTGGCCAAGGATGTCGACGCGGCCGGCGGGCAGGGCGTGCCGGTGGTCTGCGACCTGACGGAGCGCGCCTCGCTGGCGGCCCTGGCGGGCGGTCTGGAACGGATCGACCTGTGCATCTCGGCGCAGACGGCGGGCGGGCGCTTCGGCGCGAAGCCTCTGCTGGAGATCGACGACGAGGAGCTGAACCGCAGCCTGAACGTCTATCTGAAGGGGACCTGGAACCTGCTGAAGGCGGTCGGGCCCAAGATGCTGGCGCAGGGCCAGGGGACGTTCCTGCAGATCGGCACGTCGTCGGGCGTGCGCACGCGGGAGGGGTTCGCGGCCCTGGGCGCGGTCCAGCACGGGCTGCGCGCGGTGGTGCAGGTGGCGGCGCGCGAGTGGCGGGGGCAGGGCGTACACGTCGCCTACCTGCCCATCGACGGAGGCATCTCGTCCGAAGGTGGCGATCGGGCCATCGGGAAGGGCGAGATCGCGCGCGCCTGCGAGTACCTGCACCGCCAGGAGAGAAGTGCCTGGACGCACGAGCTGCTGCTGCGTCCGCCCGGCACCGACTGGACCTCGCCGACCTGAGCGGGCTCACCCCCTCTTTCGATCTTTCGAGCTGATCGGACACCGGGGCGATGCCCGCCTCGCCCGGGGCGCCCGCTATGGTCGCTGCACGTCGGCGTCGGTCAGCGTGCCCAGGAACGCGAGCACGTCGCGGATCTCCGCCGCGGTCAGGGCGGGGGGCCCGCCCGCGGTGCCACCGAAGGGCGGGGCCCTGTTCACGTTCTTGCGATGCTGGGGCCGCAGGTCGTCGAACCTCTGCGCGTCTGGATAGAACTTACCGGGGCTGCTGTCGCGCGCCACGTAGAAGTCCATCACCTGCTGCAGCGAGTGGAAGACGCCGTTGTGGAAGTAGGCGCGGCGGGCGGCGGTGTTGCGCAGCCCCGGCACCCGGAAGAGCCCGCAGTACTCCGGGTGACCGGCGAGATCGGCCCGCAGCGGTCCACACAGGCCCTGGTCGAAGTAGGTAGGGTCGGCGTTGGCCGGCAGGGCGCGGTTGCGGGGGACCCCCAGGGCGTTGAAGCCGAAGTCGGTGAATTGTGGGAACGCCCCCTTGCGGAGCTGGCTGGGGTGACAGCTGGCGCAGTTGCCCTTCTTCGGATCGTCAAACAGGGCCAGGCCATGCTGCTCGGCCGGTGTCAGGCTGGCCTTGCCGCGCAGATAGGCGTCGTAGCGGCTGCTGTAAGGGTAGAAGTCCTGCGGGCTCTGCTGGAAGATCTCCAGGCACTTCAGCAGCGCGGTCACGCCGCGCGCGGGGTCGGCAAAGACGTCGTCGCCGAAGACGGCGCGAAACCGCGCGGCCAGGGGATCCCTCTGAAGGCGCGTCACGACCGCCTCCACGCTGGGGTTCGCCATCTCCAGCGGCGAGGTCAGGGGCAGCCGCGCTTGATCGTGGGTGGTGTCGGCGCGCCCGTCCCAGGTGTGGCCGCCGGTGGGCCCCTGGTCGGTGCTGTCCTCCACCGCCTCGTCGAAGTGGTGCTCTTCGAACGGCGGGACGTTTTGCAGGTAGCGCAGCGACGGCACGGCGCGCAGCCCGGCGCTCTTCCCCTCGGGCCCGCCCAGCTGGGTGGCCCGATCGTTGGGCGGGCCGTAGGCGAACGCCGGGTCGTGGCAGGTCGCGCATGACAGCTGGCCGGACGCCGACAGCTGCGGGGCGAAGAACAGCTCGCGGCTCAGCGCCGTCATCTCGGGAACGGTGGCCCGCCGGCTGAAGTGGTCGGCATAGAAGGATCTGGCCGTGGCCGACTGGGCCGGCGGTTTCGCGGGGCGCGGCGGCGCCGCGGGCGGGGCGGGTTGCCGGCAGGCGCCCGCCAACGCCATCCCCGCCGCCAGCAGCGCGGTTTGCCACCACCCGCCCCGGGACCAGGGGCGTCTCTTTTCAACGGTCCGCATCGGGCGGGCCGATGTTCCGCCACGGCGGTGGCCGTCCTGTGACGTTCGCGAAACACCTTCGCGGGGGCGCGGGCGGGCACGAACCTGGGCCTGACAGGTCCCGGGAACCTTTCGGTCGCGCCGGTGTCTTTGATCGACATGCAGCCGACGCGCCGGTATGGCGGCCTTCGTGTCTTTCTTCTGTACTGTTCGCTGCTGGCCATCGGGGGCCCGGCGCTGTTCTGGGCGGCGCGCCTGGGGCTGCGGGTGGCCCCCGGCCACGTCCAGGGCTTCGTGGGATGGTTCGCGAACATCGACGACCTGAGCGATCTGTACGTCGCCCTGCCTCTGGAGGGAGATCGCGAGGCGTTCCTGGCGGCGGGCGAGCTGCCCGAGGTGATGGTGCCGGATCCCCATCGCCGGACGGCGCTGTCACTGTCCGCGGGTGAAGCCGACAGGGACGTCCTTGCCGGGGGCGGGCCGGACGCGCCGTCGGCGACGGTGGCACCCGGGGCGCTGCTGGAGAAGCGGCGCGGGCACTTCGCCTATCGGTTCGATGGGGTCCCGGGCCGCTGGCCGCTGCGCGGGTCCCACCTGGCGCTGTTCATGGGCGGGCTGCTGGCCTTCGGCGCGCTGGCGGTGTCGTACGCGCGGGCGCCGGCCGGCGACGGCTCGTCGCGGGCGCTGGCCTGGCTGGGCGTCCCGTACCGCCTGGCGCTGGTGCTGGCGCCGGGGCTGGGCACGGTGCTGGTCGGCCTGGCGGTGGCGTTCGGCCGCGGCGCCCTCGATCAGGTGACGGGGCTGGCCATGCTGCTCGCGGCGGCCGCGGCGACCGTGGCCTGGAACCGGGGCGCCTGGCGCCGGCTCCTCGAGGGCGTGGTCCTGCGCCGGGCCCGCCTGCTGGCGGTCAATTCGGCTGCCGTGGCCGATCTGCGCGGCACCGTGCGCCGGGTGGCCCGCGACCTGGTCGAGCTGACGACCGACGACGGCCGGGTCATCCAGGCGGACGTCAGCGCCTGCGAACGCCTGGGGCTGGGCGCGCTGCCGCACGTCCCGCTGGCGGTGGGCGATCGCCTCGAGGTCATCGGCGCGCCGGCGGAGGTGCTGGATCCCACCGGCGAGCACTTCGGGCGCGAGGGCGCGCTGGCGCATCGCCTGCTGGCCCCCGAGCCCCGGCCCCTGCTGATCGTCGCGCTGACCTGACGTCCCCGCTGTTACCGGGCCGTTCGCAGCGCGGTCGTCCGGAAGCCCAGCGCGCCCACCACCGTGCCGACGATGCCGACGGCCAGGAACAGGGTGCCGGGCGACATGTGCGCGATCATCAGGCCCGACACCCCCGCCGAGATGCCGGTCATGCCGAACACGGTGACGTTGATCAGCGCGAACAGCCGACCGTGCAGAGGCCCCGGCATCGCCCGCTGCATCAGCACGGTGCGCGGGATGATGATCAGCGGGATCACGCAGGCGTGGATGAACAGCGCCGCCTTGATCTCGGGCAGCGTGCGGCAAAAGTAAAACGGCACGCAGGTCAGCCCATCCAGCACGATCCCCAGCAGGATCAGGCGGCCCTTCGACATGCGGCGGGCGCCGAACCACGAGGCGGCGGTGCCACAGGTCAGGCCCACGAAGAAGTAGGTCATGGCGCTCATGTAGCCCTCGGGGCCCAGGTGCAGCGTCTCCTTCACCAGGACCGGCGTCGCGATGTAGCCGGGGCCCATGATGAACAGGTTGTCGAGCGCGGTCAGCAGGAACAGCGGCCGCAACATGGGGGACGCCAGCACGGCGCGGATCACCACGCCGGTCTCCGCCAGGATCGAACGAACGGTCAGCGGTGGCAGCACCTGCGTGGCGGCGGCGTGCGACTGCCGCCGCCCCCGCCGCGGCAGCGCCAGCAGGCACAGCGCCGAGAACAGGAAGGTCATCGCGTCGACGGTGAACAGGTGCACGAAGCCGAACAGCTTGGTGGCCGGCTGACCCAGCACGGGACCACCGACGAAGGCCAGCTGCTCGGACAGCTGGAACACCGCCACGGCCGTCGCCAGCTGGGCTGACGGCGTGATCTCGGGAATCAGGGCTTTGATGGCGGGGTTGAAGAAGGTCGTGCCCGTCGCCAGCGCCACCAGCAGCACGCCCAGGATGGGCGCGTTCAGATGGTGCGTGGCCGCCAGCAGGGGGATGGCGCCCACGGCCAGGAAACGAATGGCGTCGGCGCCGATCATCATGCGGCGGCGATCGTGGCGATCGACGATGGCGCCGGCGAACAACCCCAGCACCAGGGCCGGCGCGAAGTTCATGCCCACCAGCCAGCCCGTCAGCGACTTCGACCCCGTCAGATCGAGGACCAGCCACACGATGCCCACCAGATACAGCGAATCACCCAGGTGCGAGATGATCTGTCCCAGCCACAGCAAGAGCAGCGCGCGCCGCCAGTGCGGCCGCTGCTTGATGGTCAGGGTGGCGTGATCCGTGTCAATGGCGACCGGAATGGACGCGTCCGTGGTCACGCCGGGGCCACCGTGTGGCATAGTGCCGGGCATCTCCGTGTCTCCCCGGCGTTCGTCATCTCTTCGTATCTCTGAAGCCAAACTCTCCACGGTGGCCCGCGTCGCGGCGGTGATGCTGGCGCTGCTGCCCGCGCCGGTGGTCGCCCGCGCGGCCATCGCGCCCCCGGCCAAGGCGGGACGCTCGCTGGCCGGGCCGCGCCTGGACGTGAAGTCGTGGCAGCTGGAGAACGGACTGAAGGTCTTGTTCCTGGCGAATCACGAGGCGCCCGTCGCGACGGTGCAGATTTTTTACCACGTCGGTTCCAAGGACGAACACGTGGGAAATCGCGGCGTCGCCCACATGTTCGAGCACCTGATGTTCAAGGGCAGTGAACACGTGCCGCCCGAGGCGCACGCGCGCCTGCTGAAAGAGGTGGGAGGCCAGGTGAACGCGTTCACCACCGAGGACGTCACCGCCTTCCACCAGACGGTGCCGCCATCGTACGTCGACTTCGCCATCGAGCTGGAGGCGGAGCGGATGCGCAACCTGCGCCTGTTCCCCCAGACCGTCGACTCCGAGCGCAAGGTGGTCGAGGAGGAGAAGCGGCTGCGCATCGACAACAACCCCATCGGGCAGGCCGTCGAACGCTTCCGGGCGCTCGCCTACACCAAGCACCCTTACCAGTGGACCGCGGCCGGCGTCATCGCTGATCTGGAGAAGGTGACCCCTGCCGACTGTCAGGCCTTCTATGACCTGTACTATCGACCGAACAACGCCACCCTGGTGGTGGTGGGTGATCTGGACGAGGCCAGCGTGCGCCGATCCGTCGACACGTACTTCGCCCGCATCGCCCGGGGACCCGCGCCGCCGCGCGACTATCCGCAGGAGCCGGCGCAGACCGCCGAGCGCGACGCCACCTTGTCCCTGAACGTGGCGTTGCCGGTGGTGGTCGGCGGTTATCACGTCCCGGCGGCGCGCGACGCGGACGTTCCGGCGCTGCAGGTGCTGTCCATGATCCTGTCGGCGGGCGAGTCGTCGCGCATGCACCGCCGCCTGGTCCGGCAGGACAAGCTGGCGGTGGGGGCGGGCGGGTTCGCGGAGGTGATGGAGCAGTCCGGTCTCTTCCTGGTGTACGCCGCCCACCTGCCCGATCGCGATCAGGGGAAGATCCGGCAGACGTTGTTGGGCGAGGTGGCGCGGGTGCGCACCACGCCCGTCACGCAGGCCGAGCTGACGAAGGCGAAGAACCAGCTGTCGGCCGGCTACATCTTCGGTCTGGAATCGGTGGAGGGCGTGGCGCGCGAGCTGGGCCTGTCCGAGCTGGTCGAAGGGGACTGGCATCGCTTCCTCGACGCCTCGGCGCGGTACGACAAGGTCACCGCCGCCGACGTCATGCGGGTGGCGGCGAAGTACCTGGTGGACTCGAACCTGACGTTCGTGACCCTGAAGCCGCTGCCGCCGAACGCCGCAGCGCCTGCGGCCGGCCCCCCAGCCGGCGACACCCCGGCGGGGGCGGCAGCGCCCGCTGCCGCCGCGCCGGTCCAGGGAGGCCAGCCATGAATCGCGGGGTGTTCTGGGCCTGCGGGCTGGCGGCGCTGGCCATGATCTGGTCGACCTGCGCGCACGAGCCAGCGAAGCCGACGCCGGCGGCGGTGGCGGTCGTCACCACGGGCGCGGCCGGCGCGGGCGTGCCGAAGCAGGTGGTGGTCGAGGGCCAGCATCCCGACCTGACGTTCTGGAAGAACCGCAAGGATCTGATCACCGCTCCCCCGCCTCCCGTCCCCGCCCCCTTGCCGCTGCCGCAGGTGGCGCGGTGGAAGCTGCCCAACGGCCTGGACGCCGTGGCGGTGCCGCGCGGCGACCTGCCCATCGTCAGCTTCTCGCTGGCCATCAAGGCGGGCGCCTACGACGAGCAGAAGGACAGGACCCAGGGCGTGGCCGACTTCACGGCCGGCATGCTGCGCCACGGGGCAGGCAAGCGCTCGGCCGAGCAGATCGCCGACACCATCGACAGCGCGGGCGGCAGCCTGGACGCCGGCTCCGATGGCGAGAGCACGGTGGTGACCTGCTCGGTGCTGGCGGCGCGCGCGGAGACCTGCCTGTCGCTGCTGTCCGACGTCCTGCTGCGGCCGACCTTCCCCGAGAAGGAGATGGCCGAGGTGCGCGACCAGATGCTGGCGTCGCTGGCCCAGCGCGCGGACGACCCGCACCTGCTGGCTGCCGAGCACTTCGACAACCTGCTGTTCGGCGAGGCACACCCGGACGGCTGGGAGCTGACGCCCGAGCACGTCCGGTCCATCACGCGCGAGAAGCTGGTGGCGTTCTGGAAGACCTTCTACCGTCCCAACAACGCCATCCTGGCCATCGCCGGAGACATCGATCCCGCGGCCATGAAGACCCGCGTCGAGCGCGCGTTCGGCCACTGGGCCTCGGCGCCGGTCCCGCAGCGGCCCGCGTTCCAGATCCCGGCCGCCCACGGCAAGCGCGTCATCCTGGTCGACAAGCCCGAGCTGTCGCAGGCGACGCTGATGTTCGGTCACGCCGGCATCCGCCACGCCGACCCTGACTGGTACGCCCTCACGCTGGTCAACTACGTGCTGGGCGGTTCGGACTTCTCGTCGCGCCTGATGCAAGAGGTTCGCTCGAAGCGCGGGCTGACCTACGGCATCGGCTCGTCCTTCGGTGCCTCGCTGTACCAGGGCGCCTTCCGCGTGTCGGCGTCGACCCGGAACGAGACCGCCTGGGACGCGCTGTCCGTGGCGACCGGCGAGCTGACCAAGATGAAGGCTGCCGGGCCGACCGAGGAGGAGCTGGCCAAGGCCAAGGGTTACTTCGCCGGCAGCACACCCTTCACGTTGGAGAGCGCGGCCGGCCTGGCCCACGCGCTGGTGGGGGCGGACCTGCATGGACTGGGCGTCGATTATGTGCGCACGCTGGCGCTCCGGCTGGCCGCCGTGGATCGCGGCGCGGCGGACGCGGCGGCGAAGAAGTGGTTGGACCCGGATGATCTGGCCATCGTGATCGTGGGCCGCGCCGATGTCGTGGGGCCCGAGCTGACGAAGGCGAAGCTACCCTTCGAGCGCGTGGATGCCCGCGCGCCCATCAGCGCGGCGGCGCGCCGCGCCGCCGGCGCTACTCCAGCGCCAGGTCACTAGCAGACGCCGACACCGGCTCGGCGGCGGCCTGGTAGCCGGGGTCCACGGCGGCCTGGCCCGACGGGCCGCTCTTCGCCTCGCGCTCCACGCCGCGCAGCATCAGCAGGCGCGCCCCGGCGGCCAGCAGCAGCCCCGAGACCACGTCAGCCACGAAGTGTTGCTTGGTGGTCAGCGTCGACAGCGCCAGCACGGTGGCCATCACGATCACCACCCGCCCCAGGCGGCGGTTCTCGCGATGAAGGATCAGGGCCAGCGCCGACGTGTGCGCGACGTGCAGCGAAGGGAACACGTTTCCCGGCGGATCGATCTGCTGCACCCAGGCCATGAACGCGTACGAGACGTCCGGGTAGGGCCGGTACAAGATCGGCCGCGGGTACACCGCGGCGATGAAGCGGTGACAGACCAGGCCGACGAGCAGGATGAGGCCGAAGCCCAGCAGCGCGCGGTTGAAGTAGGCGCGCGTCCGGAACGCCGCCAGCGCGATGGCGAAGATGGCGGCGTAGAACGGCAGGTACAGCCAGGCCGTGGCAGGCAGGAAGGGAATGGCGTCGTCCAGGCGCGTCCGCAACAGCTCGGTCGAGCGGGCGAACCGGGCGTGGCCCACCGCGAAGTACACCGCGGACTGCACCGTGGCGGCGCCCAGGCCCGTCATCCACTTGTAGAGCGTGAAGCGCGGTCCGCCGGAGTTCACCACCGGAAAGGTAACGAGGGAAGGCGGCGTGGCCGCGTCAACCGCGCAACGTCACCGTGCCGATTGCAAACTTCAGGTAACGGCCCTCGGGGAAGAAGGGCGCCACGGGGTGATCGTCGCCGGCGCCGTGCACCTCGCGCAAGGCGAAGCGCCGGCCGGCGCGCGCCACGCCCTCGCTGACCGTGCCCAGGAAGGTGGCCTCGTCCACGTGGCTGGAGCAGGAGGCCGCGCAGAAGATGCCGTTCGGGGCCACCACCTGGGCGCACAGGCCGTGCAGTCGTTCGTAGGCGGCGATGGCGGCAGGCAGGGCGCGCCGGCTGGGCGCGAAGCTGGGCGGATCGGAGATGACGAGGTCCCAGGTCCGCTTCTGCTGGACGGCGTCGCGCAGGAACGCGAACACGTCGGCGGTGACACAGGCGTGCGCGTCCGGCTGGAACCCGTTGCGCCCGAAGTTGCGGGCCGCGGCGGCGATGGCGCCGGCCGCCACGTCGACGGTCGTGGTGGCGCGCGCGCCGCCGCGGGCCGCGTAGACCGAGAAGCCGCCGGTGTAGCCGAACAGGTTCAGGACGCGCAGTCCCCCCGCCATCTTCTCGACGCGCGCGCGGTTGTCGCGTTGGTCCAGGAACAGCCCGCCCTTCTGACCGTGCAGCACGTCGACGCCGAAGCGCAGGCCGTTCTCCAGCACCTCGAGCTCGTCGGGGGGAAGCGTGCCGGCGAGGAGCGGCTCGTTCGCGCCGCCGTCCGTCGACGCCTGGGCGTTCGCGCGCGCGCCCCGGTGGCGCTCGATCAGGGCGGCCAGCGCCAGCGGGCCGCCGGCGGCCATCACCGAACCGGCGAGGTCCATGGCTGGCTGCAGGTAAAATGCGCGAGCGCCCGGTCCGTCGAAGCGGACGCTGGCCATCGAGGCGTACAGATCCAGGTGCAAGCCGGGCAGGCGGTCCGCCTCGCCGTTCACCCAGCGAAAGGCGTTGGTGCGTGCGCGATCGATGAAGGTCAGGCGGCGCGCCAGCGCCTGCACCAGCCGCGATTGCACCAGCGCCGGGATGACGTCGGCGGCCTCCGTCGTCAGCATGCGCACCGCGATGGGCGTGCTGGCGGACCAGAACCCGCGCCCCAGCGCCCGCCCGTCGCTGCTGGCGACCAGCACCACGGCGCCGTCAGGCAGCGGGGCGTCCACCTCCACGGCATCCCGGAACAACCAGGGATGTCCCGCGTGGATCGACTTGGCCAGGTTCTTCCGCAGCCGGACCCGGGGCAAGCCGCTGGGCCCGCGCGGGCGCTGTCGAGAGGTCGCCGTCAAGGACGTGGCGTTCCGGAGGGGCGCTGCGGCGCCTCAGAGCTTCTCGGGCGGTCGGTCACCGATCGGCACGTGGGCGGCCATGGTCGGCCGCTCCAGCGTCGAGGCAACGCGGGCGCTGGCCAGCACCCGCCGTCCGGAAGTGAAGGCGATCTCCACCTTGCCGGGGCCCGGCGACCCGGTGACCACACCCACGCCGAACTTCGGGTGCGAGACACGGTCGCCCGTGTGGAAGGAATCGGACGGCGCGTAGGGGCGGGGCGGCTTGCTGGGATCGAAGGCAGGCACGGGCGCCGGCGCCGGCGTCTCGGCCACGCGCGACCGCGTGACCCGGCCCTTCGTGGACCGGGTGATGTTGTCGTTCACGTTCGGCGCGCCCTCGGACGTCCGGTACAGATGGTGGCCGCCGCATCGCTTGCAGACCACCTTGGCGATGCGCTCGCCCATCTTGGCCATCACGACGTGCCAAACATCCCCGCACTTGCCGCAAAGAGCCTCGATATCCTCGCCAACGGCAGGCGTCGCCATGAGGGTCTAACCGTACTCGCCCCGTCGGTCCCGAACAAGGCCGTGACGCGATCTTTCTGCGCGATTTTTCGCGATTTTGCGCCCGCTGTTCCGCGCCATCGCCCGCGCCGTTCGCGCTGCAGTCTGCGGGGCGCGGCAGCGCATCTTCCTTGGTCGCGTTTATGTATTCGGCGGGACGCCTTTCTCGCGCGCACTCGCCGCGCGGCGCCGGCGGCTGGCCCGCTCGCGCGCCGGAGCGTCAAGGCCTTGACGGTGCGAGGCTGTTGCCTGGATTCCCGTGTCCGACGGTACTCGAAAGACATGGCGCCGCCGTTGCCTCTGCTCGATCGGCCGGCTCGTGCGCGGGAGGACTTCCGGATGAGAATGATCGCTGTCGCCGGGGCGCTGCTGTGCGTGAGCGCGATGGGTTGTGAAGGACCGATGGTGGCCGGCGTCGGCGAGGTGCCGGCCGGCACGGGAGGAGGTCGCGTGCCTTCGGGAACGGGCGGCGCCATCGCCAGCAGCGGCGGTGTCACCGGCGCCGCTGCTGGGTCGGGCGGGGCAGGCGGCATGGTCGCCGATGGCTTGCCCTGTGACGTGTCCGCGCTGGTCCAGAACAAATGCGCCACCTGCCACGGCGCCAGCCCGCTGCCCGCGCTGCCGTCGCTGGTCAGCTATCAGGGGCTGACCGCGCCCGCGCAATCGGCGCCCACGATGACCAACGCCGAGCTGGCGGTGACGCGCATGCAAAGCACCCAGGCGCCGATGCCCCCCGCAGGTTCGACGCCGGCGACACCCGCCGAGATCGCGTCGATGCAGGCCTGGATCGCCGCGGGTTACCCGATGGGCAGCTGCGGCGGGGGCGGCGGGGGCGGCGCGGGCGGCAGCGCTCCCGATCCGACCGCGCCCGTCTGCACCAGCAACAGGACCTGGACAGGCGGCACCGACGGCTCCAAGGACATGCAACCCGGCGTGGCGTGCATCGCCTGCCACGCCAAGAGCGGCGGTGAGGCGCCGACGTTCGCGGTCGCGGGCACGATCTACCCGACCGTGCACGAGCCGGATCAGTGCTACGGCGCCAGCGGCTCGGCCGGTGTCCGCGTGGTGATCACGGGCGCGGACGGGGCCGTGATCACGCTGACGCCGGGTCCGTCCGGAAACTTCTCGTACCAGGGCGCGCTGGCCAAGCCCTACACGGCGAAGGTGACCGACATGAATGGCGGCGTGCGCGCGATGTCCGAGTCGCAGACCACCGGTGACTGCAACGGCTGTCACACCCAAGCGGGCTCGAACGACGCTCCCGGCCGGATCCTGGTGCCGTGAACGGCGCCCTTGTGGCGTCGCCGCAGCGCCGCCGGCGACCTTGACAGCCAACAGCGGCCTTCTCATAGTCGACTGCCTTGTCTCCACGACTTTGCTTCTTGTTTCTCGTCGCCGGTGTGTCTGTCGGATGCGCGGCGATCAAGGCGAACGGGCCGGGGGATGCCGGCAGCTCCAGCGAGCCCAGCGGGACGGGTGGGTCGACGATGGTCCGTCCCCCGGTAACCGGGGGTGGAACCGGTGGCGTGGGCGATCCCCTGGCGTTGCCAGACGCGGGCACCTTCGTCGCCGATGTGCCGCCCATGATGTGTTCCCAGTTGAACATCGGGATCCTGGGGAACCCCGGCTCGAACGCATCGTCGAACTTCCAGGCCTGGCTGGAGGCGCGCGGCACGACCGTTCAACGGATCCAGACCACACCCGACGTCCCCCTGACGGCTGACGCGCTGAAGCCGTTCGACGTGGTGGTGGTCGACCTGCCGCCGCGGGACTACACCGCCGACGAGGCGGCCGTCTTCGGGGCGTGGGTGAACGCGGGCGGTGGCGTGGCCTCGATGTCGGGGTACCGCGATGACACCAGCCAGGACTGGCGCGCCAACTCGTTGCTGTCTCAGATCGGCGTGGCGTACAGCGGTGACCGGATCTGGGGACCGGTGACGCAGTTCGCGGCACACCCGATCACGACCGGCCTCACCTCGGTCACGTTCACGGGCGGCTATCCGGTCGCCGATCTGGGTGGCGCCGGGACACGCACGCCCATCGCCTTCATCCCTTCGAACGGAAACCAGGTCGTCGTCGCCTACGCGGTGCAGATCGGGGCGGGCAGGGCGTTCGTGTGGGGCGACGAGTGGATCGAGTTCGATTCCGAGTGGTCCAGCCAGCCGCAGATCCCGCAGCTGTGGCTGCAGGTGTTCTCCTGGATCGCGCCCGCGAACCGCTGCACGTTGATCGGGATCGGCTGACGGCCGAAGGCTGCGGGGCGTCAGGCTGCAGGTATCGCCAGATCCTGCCGCGAACCCACTGCGTCGGCGTTGGGACGTTCACGCGTCGCCGATCGCGACCGGCGGCCGCCACCCTCCCGGGCGCCTCGCGGAGCGCCTACGACCCGTTCCGGCTGTTTCGTGGACCACTTTGGCCGGGGCCGGCAACGGCACCTCGACGCCATCGTGCCGACGGCGGCAGATCCCAGGACGTGGAAAGGACAGCCAAATGAAGAACATGCTGACGTCGCACCGGTGGGGGGGAGCGGGGATTCTCGGGCTGATCCTTCCGCTGACCTTGGGGGCGGGTTGCAGCTCCGGCGGCGGCGGCGGACCCGCAGGCTCGGGAGGCGGCCCGGTGAACGGCTCGGGGGGCGCTACCTCCAGCGGGTCGGGCGGTGCAGCGCCGACCGGTAGCGGCGGCGCCACCGCCTCTGGCGGCGTCACGCAGCCGGGCTCCGGCGGCATGACCGGCTCGGGCGGGGTCAGCGGAAGCGGCTCCGGCGGTGCCGGCAGCGGTGGGCTGACGGCCAGCGGCGGGGCCGGTGGCGGTGGCGCCGGCGGCCGGCCCGCTGCCTCCGGGGGGGCGAGCGGGCAGGGCGGAGGTCGAGCGACGGGCGGCGCCGCCGGAGGAGCAGGGGGAAGCACGGCCACGGGTGGCCGAGGCGCCATGGGGGGAACGGCCGGCCGGGGCGCGACGGGCGGCGGGGGTGCCGGCAACCCGGGAACGTGCACCGCCTCGAAGGCCACCGGCACCAGCGCCACCGGCACCGGCCCGCACAAGGTGACGGTCGAAACCAACGCGGCGGCGGGCATCAGCGAGGGGACCATCTTCCGTCCCACCGACCTGGGCGGGACCGAGAAGTACCCCATCTTCGTGTGGGGCGAGGGCGGGTGCTCGAAGGACGGCCTGTCGAACGCCACCGCCATGGCGGAGATCGCCTCGCACGGATACTTCGTGATCGCCGACGGGACGCCGAACGGGACCGGCAACCGCACGCAGGACCGCACCATGCTGCCGGCCATGGCGGCGCCGCTGATCGCGTACGTCGACTGGGCCATCGCCGAGAACGGCAAGCCGTGCAGCGCGTACTACCAGAGCCTGGACACGACGAAGATCTCCGCCAACGGGTTCTCGTGTGGGGGCCTGATGTCTCAAGCGATGGTGCTGGATCCCCGCATCACCACCTGGGGCGTCAACAGCAGCGGCATGGCCGGCGCCGGGGCCGACTACTACGCGATGATTCACACGCCGGTGCTGTTCGTCGAGGGCGGCACGGGCGACATCGCCTACGACGGCGGCGGTGAAGGCTACGCCGCCATCAGCAAGCTGAACGTGCCGGTGCTGTGGTTCAGCAAGGATCTGGGGCACGGCGGCGATCTGTTCTCCGCCCACGGCGGCGACTTCACCAAGATCGACCTGGCCTGGTTGAACTGGTGGCTGAAGGGCGACGAAAGCGCGACCGGCAAGGGCTTGCTGGTGGGCGCCGCCTGTCCCTATTGCAGCGGGGGCGCCTGGGAGTACAAGTCGATGAACGTGCCTTAGTGCCGCGCACCGGCGGCGTCCGGTTCGTATGCTTGGCGCATGAGCAAGGCCTTCACCAGGGACGATCGCCCCGACGAGCCGGTGGTGGTGCGGCATCGTCCGTCGCTGCCCGCGGGCGTGCCGAATTATCTGACGGCGGCCGGCCTGCGGGCCTTGCGGGCGGAGCTGGCGGCGGCGGAGCCGGGCCCTCCGCGGGCCGCGCTGGAGCAGCGCCTGGCCACCGTCGTCGTTCCTGCGCCGCCCGACGATCGGGACGAGATTCGCTTCGGGGCCCGGGTCGAGCTGCGCGCGGAAGACGGACAGCTCCGCCGGCTGCGAATCGTGGGCGTGGACGAGGCCGAGCCGGCGCAAGGCTCGATCGCCTTCGTGGCGCCGCTGGCCCGCGCGCTGCTGGGACGGCGCAGCGGTGACGTGGTCACGGTGCGAAAGCCCGGCGGCGTCGAGCACCTGGAGGTGGTCGCGGTCGACTACGACGCGTCCGATCCCGTCTGAGTCCGCCGTCGCAAGGGACGGTCGAGAACGACGGGCCGTTCCAGATGGCAGCCGGGCTGCGCGGCGACGGGTACACTCTGCCGCCAACGATGGCAGCCACGTCTGTTCTGGGCGGGATGACCCCCGCGCGATTCCTGCGCACGCACTGGCAGAAGCGTCCCCTCCTGATCCGCCAGGCGATGCCGGGGTTCCGCGGCATCGTGGGGCGCGACGCCTTCCTGAAGCTGGCCACCCGGCCCGACGCGCGTTCGCGGCTGATCATCCATCACCCGGAGCGGCGGCGCGACCGCTGGGAGCGGCACGACGGTCCCTTTGGCGGCCTCGATGCGGGGATGCTGCCAGCGCGCGCCTGGACGTTGCTGGTGAACAGCGTGGAGAGCTTGTTGCCGGGCGGCTGGGAGCTGCTGAGGGCGTTCTCGTTCATTCCCGCGGCGCGCGTCGACGATCTGATGATCAGCTGCGCGGCGGACGGCGGCTCGGTGGGACCGCACGACGATCTCTACGACGTCTTCCTGCTGCAGGGGCCGGGACGCCGCCGCTGGCAGGTGAGCAGGCAGGCGGACCGCACGCCGGACCCGGACGCGGCCATCAAGGTGCTGAAGACCTTCACGCCCGAGGAAGAGTGGCTGCTGGAGTCGGGCGACATGCTGTACCTGCCGCCAGGCGTGGCCCACTTCGGCGTCGCCGAGGGACCGTGCTTCACCTACTCGATCGGGTTCTTGGCCCCTTCGCGCGCCGAGCTGCTGGAGAGCTTCCTCGGCTACCTGGGCGCTGCGCGCGCCGCCAACCTGGACGAGGACACGCGCTACCAAGATCCCGAGCTGCGTCCCCCGCGCGACCCGCTGGAGCTGGGGGACGCGATGGTGGCCAAGGTCGCCGCCGCCATCGGGCGGGTGCGCTGGGACCAGGCGGACGTCGCTGATTTTCTGGGCCGCTATCTGACCCGGCCCAAGCCGCGCATGCTGTTCCGGCGGCCAGCGCGTCCTGCCGGCCTGGAGGCGTTCGCGCGGCGCGCGGCGGGGGCGCGGGTGTCGCTGGCGCTGCCCACGCGCGGTCTGCTGCGCGGCGGGCGCGTGTACGTGAACGGCGACGCCTGGCAGCCCGCGCGCGGCGCCCGGCCGTTCTTTCGTGAGTTGCTGGGCCAGCGCGCAGCGGCTGCGCCGCGGGACCAGGGCACCCTGGCCGTGCTGCACGCCTGGTACGCCGCCGGCTGGCTGCAGGTCGACGCCCGCTGACCGGCTCCCTTCAGGCCCGGCGGCGGTCCACGGCCGCCAGCGCCTGCTGGATCAGATCGGACGGCACTTGCGGCGCGGGCACGAACCAGCGCTGGCGGGCCCGCCGTCCCGCGGCCGAGCGACCGCTGTCGGCCGGGGCGTCGAACCAGCGGCGCACGTCCTCGTCCAGCCCCACGCCATGCATGAAGTTGTACAGCGCCTTGCGCAGACCGGCGCCCAGGCGATCGTGGTCGCAGCCGGTGGGATCCTCGAACGGCACCTCGTTGCGCGCGAACAGCTGGCCGGCCCGTAGCGCGGGCGGCCGGGCCAGGCGGATGCCGAACAGCTCCGGCCGCTGCCCGATCGGGCTGTGGGCGGTGGCGGCGAAGCGGTGCCAGAAGCCCGACTGGATGCAGCCCTCGGCGAACAGCTGCCGCACCCGCTCGAGCGAGTCGATGGTCTCCTGCTCGGTCTCGGTGGGGAACCCGTACATCAGGTAGGCGTGCACCAGCACGCCGGCGTCGGTGAAGGCGCGGGTCACGCGCGCCACCTGCGCCACCGTCACGCCCTTCTTCATCAGCGCCAGCAACCGGTCGGACGCGACCTCCAGGCCCCCGCTGATGGCCACGCAGCCCGAGCGCGCCAGCACGTCGACCAGCGCGGGCGTGAAGCTCTTCTCGAAACGGATGTTGCCCCACCAGGTGATGGTCACCCGGCGGGCGATCAACCGCTCGGCGATGGCGCGCAGCGCGGCCGGCGGCGCGGCCTCGTCGACGAAGTGAAACCCCGTCTGGCCGGTCTCGCGCACCAGGGCCTCGATGCGATCGACGGTGACGTCCGCGGACGCCGTCTCGTAGCGCGAGATGTAGTCCAGCGAGACGTCGCAGAACGTGCACTTCTTCCAGTAGCAGCCGCGCGCCACCGTCAGCTTGTTCCAGCGACCGTCGGACCACAGGCGGTGCATCGGGTTCAGCATCTCGAACAGCGACACGTAACGATCCAGCGGCAGTCCCTGGTAAGTCGGCGTGCCCGTGTCGTCGTGAGCCAGGTCGGTCAGCGCCGCCGTCGTCTCGAACGTGACGCGGCCCTCCCGGCGCACGAACGTGCGC
>Ga0105237_10000065_pt1 | contig 139423 bp, 100 predicted proteins | sample KBSC24metaG_FD_81520 | JGI IMG/M metagenome (GOLD analysis project Ga0105237, IMG submission 81520) | Corn rhizosphere microbial communities from Kellogg Biological Station, Michigan, USA - KBS C2-4 metaG | ecosystem: Host-associated > Plants > Roots > Rhizosphere > Soil | place: Michigan...
CAATCCCAAGGTATATTCGACGATCTTCTGCTTGGCCTTTTTGGTGCTGAAGATGGGAATCTGGGCAAAGAAATCCGACCAGCCTTTAGTTTGTTCTACGAACGAGCTGGCGAAGATCTGCTGAAGATAAAGGATCTTGACTTTTGTGCCATCTTCGTCTGTAAAAATGGGGATGATAATATCTGTATAATCCGAAAGCCAGCGGTAAAAACCGTTCTCGTGGTCGGTATCACCGGAGCCATGCACAAATTTATCTTCAGGTGCGCCATCTTGTATCTGTACTGTAAGGAGGTTCGGATTCTCCTCGTGCGCGGATTTGATCACACGGGTAATCGTCGCTGTCTCGCCGCGTGCATTGGTCAGGTGCAGTTTTGCATAGGATTCAAAAACGCGGTAGTTAGTGTCATTGTATTTAAAACTGGTTTTTAAGCATTCTTTGAGACCATCTGCATTGCCATAACTGGCCAGTTGTTCCATGCCGAGGCAATAATAGATACAGGACAATACTGTGGATTTACCACTGGAGTTGTCTCCCGAAAGGATATTGAGGCCCGGCTGGAAATGATAGTCAAAACCGAATTGCTGTCTTTGCTGGTCTACCACGATGGCCTGAATGGAGTGTATGTTGATCATCTTTTACCAGATTAAATGTTGATTTTTGAGTTCTTTGACTGTAATTTCTTTACACCAGCGTCGTATTTCCTGCCGTATTACGGGAATAAGATCCAATTTTTCTATTTGTTCGACGAGAGCCGTACCTTTTTCGCTGAGGCTGAAGCCAAAAGTTGATTTGGAATCTTTGATTACCAGGAATTGCTTTTCGTGGGCGAGGATAATCTTTTTACGCAGGTCAGCCGAGATTTCCCAAGGAGAAGACAGCAAAACGGCCAGCTTGGCGGCCGGGACCTGTTTTTTAATCACGTCCAAAATAAACGCCAGCTTTTTTAGCGGCACTGACAAGGCATTACCAGTAATGGAGTAATGGATGATCAGCAGCACCATTAAGACGCCCATCTGGTCATTGTCCTGGTAGCCCTCCAGTACCTTGATCTTGTTCCCCTGTATTTTTATTGGCTCATTCATCGGCTAAGAAACTTAAGCTGCAATCGGCAATCCATTTGCTGACCCCGTAAAAGGCGAGCAGTTTGATATCAGGGACAGAAAAACTTTTACTGAGGGTATTAGCCAGGTACTTTTCATACCCTTCCTTGATCTGCGTAAGTGTTTTTAGTGCCTCTGGGCGGCCGTTGACATAAAATTGTTTATCCTCCAGTTCGTATACGTTATAGGCGCCTTTATACTGGCTAAAAAGCTGCTCATTTTTACGGAGCTCGGTGGTCAGGTAGGCCTTGCCGACCAGCAGTTGTTTAATGATCCGATGTTTATTAACGGCCAATTTGTCGTCAGGGTATATTTTGGGCAATTTGCTGTTGATAAATTCTAGCTGGGGTTTGTGCTCGCCGTTGTTTTCCCATTCCGAAACGGTTTTTTCATCGATGGAATCAAAGATTGCGGTCAGGGAAGTTGCATTGAGCCGCTGGTCATAGTCCAGGTCGCCGGAATCCCGGAGCTGAAGGCCGATGCCTAAAGCGGCGATGGCGGAAATACTGGTGAACTGCAACTGGCCGTCATTGCCCTTATTGGGGATCTCGATCATGACCCCGGCACAGATCAGGTCTTGCGGGTGGTCGAGGAAAAGCCCGGAGCCGGACCAACCTTTGAGCCAGTCGTTCCCGGAGACGTAATTATCATTGGTCAGCAAGGCGCGGTCAATACTGCATAAAAATTGATGGGCGGTGCCTGGACAAAGTTCGTTATAGTTGATATTACGATGGGTAATCGGTCCTTTTGAAGCTTCGTACTGGCCGCGGAAGGACAGGGAGTGCCGGGGGTTCTTGGGTATGGTGCAGAATTTGGGGCACACAAAATTAGCCATGTCCGATTGGCAATCCAGTTTGAGCAGCACGATATCATGCTCGGCCGCGAATGCTTGATCGCCGATGAGCTCGGTGACCGGATGGCTGACCTGCTGGTGGTCAGTGACTTGCCAGTCGCTGAGCACGGGCTCCCGGTCGAATTGCCGGCCGTAAAGATTGTGTCCGGCGGTCAGGCACAGGAGTTCGTCCTGCCAAGGGAACACGACGGAGCTGCCGACAAAGTCCTGGCCTTTCATGACCAATCCGGTGGTTTTTATCAGCTCGCTCATTGGTTATAAGCTAAACGCGTAGCTTCTTCTACGGTCATCGTTTTCTGTTCTTCAGCGGTCAGTAACCGTTTCAAAGGCAGCGCGTAGTTACTAAAAATATGCAGGGGGTGGTTTTCAGTCGGCCTGCCGTAGGCGCCAAGGAGTACCAGTGTTTCCCTAGTGGGATGGTGATAGGGTCCGCTACAGTCGGTAGAAATGTAATAGTTTTCGCAATCGATCCTTTCCAGAAGATTTTGAGTCGTATTGTGGCGCGAGCCATGGTGGCTGATCTTGACCAGATCCACAGATAGGCGCTTGTCTTTTGTCCAGCCGAGGCGTTCAAGTTCTGCACAGAGCACATCAGGGTTGGCGTCGCCCAAAAAAAGCAAGCAGTTGCCGTTATATGTCAGGATAAAAGCGATGGATGAGGCGTTCAGCAGGTCGTCTTCCCATTTGTGTGGTTTGGGTGGATCGGCGAGGATGGACTCGGCGCTGAGTAGCGATTCATTCTCGCCGGTGACCTTGTTGTCCTGCTGCTGGTTGTCCCGCTGGTATTGTTGATAGATCGCTGAAGCTGTCCATTTATTGATCAGTTCGGTTAGTATTTCGGGGGTGGGCGACAGTATTTGGAGCTGCAGCCCGTACAGGTCGAGCTTGTTTCCTTTGCCCGGCTCTGCGAATAAGGGCAATGGTGTTATCCCGAGTTCCTGCAGGCGCTGTCCCAGTTTGGCACCGTGTTCGACGGCTACCTGGTCTGATTCGGGCGGGGTGATCACGAGCTGCGGGGTATTTAGGAAAAACCGGACCTGTGGGTCAATAGTTTGTTGTTGATCATTTACCCATTTTAGGAAGCCGCCGATATGATCGTAGTCGACATGGGTGACAAGTACAGTATCGCTGCTGCCGAATTTGGAAACATGGTCTTTGAGGAAACGGTAGGTACCGGGTGAACCCGCATCGATTAGTAGATGGTGCTGGCCTTTGTCGCCCCAGGTGAGCAGAAAACTGTCCCCTTTACCTGCTTTAAAGGATTGAAGCAACAGCATTAGTAAACATTTGTTTGTTTAAGAAATTGTGATATTGGCATATGTGTTATTAGGTTTTGGGCGGAAATTACGAAATATATATATATTAATATATATATATCTTGCTTTAGAAAAATTATCAGTTAGTTAAAAAGAATTGAGATTTACGGAAAATCAAATCCACCATCTATAGGATATTTGCGGGTAAAACAAAGTATAAAGAAAATAACGCTATTTTGTCTATTTGAAGATACTGGTAAACAATTGCAAAATATTGGCTAATATTGCAAAGTTTTCCACACTTCGGAAACAAGATAGCAGCAAAAATGACCTAAAAATAGGCCGAATTTTTTGTTACTGATTTGTAACTGAAATCTCTTAACTTGCTGATAATCAACCACACATTACTTTCTGTATCGGAAAGTGATTATTGATAAACAACAATGAGTAATGCTGAATAAATCTCAGTGATATGCTTATAATCAATTTATATAGTCTATTTTGAATTATTAGTATTAAGTGGAGATTCCGCTCAAACTGACCACCTGATTCCGATTTAAAGTGACCAGGGTATTCCTGGCCAAAGTGACCACCTGATTTCAGATCAAATTGCCCACCCCCATTTTTTGTTTTATGCTTTAGATATCGGCTGTCCTGTTTAATGCCAGATACCGTTTCCGGAGGAACGAGTTGACCGGAAGCCTCATTATGTATGGGAATCGCTCTGGAATGCCTCTGTTAAAGCGATGAACGACCATCACCAGAATGACATACCAGGTAACTTATCCTAAGTATTAAGCTTCAAAAAAAATAAAGAGGTTATAGCTGGAGCAGCATCAGGCTAAATGGAGATTGGTAAATAATTATCTTTGCCTGTGCTGCTAAAGCATAGGCTGCATTTCTTTGCCAGCGAATAGGTGGTCAATTTTGCCACGGAATAGGGTGTAACATATCTCCGAAACACCCATTCATGTCTCTAAAACCATTAACCATCTGATTGTTAAATATTTAACTTAAATAGTTCCTTTATAATATATCCCGGTTAACTTTGAGAGCAATTCTCTATTTGTTCATATCATATATACTTTAAAGTTAAAATACACCTTATATAACAAGAAAAGCTCCCCTACTCAAGGGGAACTATCTCATTTAATTAAAACAGTTGTTAGCTATTTTTTACTGATTTTATTAATCGGAGATTTTTTCAAGGCTAATTCATGTTTGTATTGTCCTAATTACCGTTGTTATCAATTGCATCAACATTTCATTTTAGGCGGCATCTACCCTTTTTTATAATCTCCTAAGCCAAATTGATAACGACGATAAAAACGCGAGAGGTAACTGAACCAGTAGCATTATTCTGGCTGCTAATAACGGTGTTTTAAAGTCTCTTTTTTAATCTATCGCCCGCTCCCTAAAATCTCTGTTAATTTTTTCTGAAGGTCATCGCCCCTTAAGTTAACGGCAATTATTTTACCGGACGGATCGATTAGGAAGTTTTGGGGTATTGATCGAATCCCATATTGCTGAGCTACGGTGTTAGCCCAATATTTAAAATCACAAACCTGGGTCCACTGTAAGCCGTCATTTTTTATAGCCGCCAACCATGCAGCTTTTCCATCAGGCCTGTCTAATGAAACACCCAGTAAAGTGAAACCTTTATCTTTATAATTTTGGTACGCCTTTACATAATTAGGGTTTTCAGCACGGCATGGGCCGCACCAGCTTGCCCAAAAATCCAATAAAACATACTTTCCACGAAAATCAGTCAGGCTAACCGGTTTGCCACTGGTATCGTTTTGCGTAAAGTTTGGGGCTATGCTGCCTATCGCGATCTTTGTAGTTTCTATTGCTTTTCTTAAATCTTCACCAGCCAGGGTATTGAGCACCCTGGCTGTTAATGTTTTATATAAACTATCAATCACAGCGTGATCGCCTTTCTCCTGAACGTATTCTTTTAAAGCTACAGGGCTGGCATAAGAATCGGGATTTTGCCTGATGTATTGCAATGTATGCCCTTTATACATCTCTATCACCTTTTTAAACCTGTTTGTATAGTCGGCCATCGTTTGAGCATCAGCCTTATTTGTGCTAAGCGAAATGCCTTCAGCGTTCATTCGCATGATGGCATTGGTCACGCTAACCATGAATAGTTGGTATTTGGAGAAATCCGTGCTCAGCTTTGGCCCTGTCACTACAGCATATTTGATAGAATCTTTGGCTGTTATATTTATTTCCCCCTTATCAATATAAAACCTTAATTCATCAGGCAGATGCCCGTTTTCATATCCAACCGGGTTATTATGTGCCCATAACCTTGCTACAACAGGATGGGGAAGCGTTCCTTTAAAGGTAAACACACCATTAACCATTCGTGCGCTATCGTTAAGTGTTTTACCATCCATTTCGTAAATAATACGCACAACTGTGGATGCTGGTGTGGCATTATCTTTAAACTTTACAACGTAGTTAATGCTTTGTCCGCTTACCAATAATGGTAGCATAGCCAAAACGATCAGGATTATTCTTTTCATTTTATAAATTTTTTAATTTGTTTTGATTACCTCACTAAGTTTCTGAATAAGGTCGTCACCACGCAGATTTTTGGCGATGATAACCCCATTAGGATCAAGCAAAAAGCTTTGCGGAATAGCGCTTATCCCATATAAACGCGCCACCTCATTTTGGCGACCTTTCAGATCACTAACCTCTATCCAGGGAAATTTATTTTCGGCTATTGAATTGATCCAAAGGTCCCTTTTATCATCAATTGATATGCCGATGATGGTAAAGCCCTTGTCTTTAAATTTATCATAAGCTTGGTGCAGGTATGGATATTCCATCCGGCAAGGGCCGCACCAGCTTGCCCAAAAATCAACCAGTACATATTTACCCTTTAATGACGATAAAGAAACTGGCTTGCCGTTAACATCATTCTGGGTAAACTCAATAGCCTTTTGGCCTACAGCTAATAGTTTTATTGATCGCAAATCCTCTGCCATGTGTTTCCCTTCAGCTGAATTTTTAAAATCCGATGCCAGTGCATTAAACATTTCTTCAAAAGCATCCGGGTCGGTAATAACGATACCGTAATTTTTTACCACATCAAACGATACGTAAGAATTAGGATGGGCCTTTATAAACTGGATATGGATTTGGGCGTATTTCCTGCTGAGTTCGTCCTGTTTTGCTTTATACAGTTCGATCGAATCTTTATTTTTTGTATTGAATAGCTTGATATTAAGAGCACCCATAGGCATTTCCAAAGGTTTTAATGCCGCCTGCAACTCCATATACTCACGCTGCACCGGGTTTTGGATAACAGCCTCATGAATACTAGTGCCCACCATATTATTTTCGCCTGCTATGAGGTAAAATGATTGCCCATCATTTTCGGGCATTACTTGCCCTATTTGTAACTCGGGTTGGGGTTTAGGTTTTAATGGCGCTAACCACATGTTAACTTTATAAGGGCGACTGATGGTGCCATGCATATGAAAGACACCATTTTTTATGATAGCGGAGTCCTTTACCTGTTCAGTTTTTGAGGGCCAGTACGAAAGGATAATTTTCATAGGCTTAGTTAAGCCTGTTATCTTTCCGTTGATGGTATATTTTTGTTGTGCCTGTACTGCTTGTATTGAGCAAATAGCAGTAAATAGCAACATTGCATTAAAAATGTTTCTTTTCATGTTCGATGTGTTAAATAAATGAGAGAAAGACCGGCAGCCTTAAAAAGCTGCCGGCAGATCATTAATAGCCTGGGTTTTGTACCAGTTTTGGATCAAGTTTTATTTCTGTTGTTGGAATAGGAAAAAGTACATCTGTCGGCTTCCATATTGGTTTCTCTGCCCCAAGTACAGCATCTGCCGTATTGGTACGCTTTAAATCAAACCAGCGGTGCCCCCATTCACTAAATAATTCTACTTGACGCTCTTTCATAATTGCGCTTAATACCGATGCCTGGTCGGTACCGCCTGAATAAACCGGGAGCCCTACACGGCCAGGATTATGGACCATGTTCAGATCGGCGATTGCGCCCGAAGCATTATTTTGTTCGGCCCGGGCTTCAGCTCTTATAAGGTATTGTTCGGCAAGCCTTAATACGGTATAATATTCCTGGTTAGCATCGGTTTGTACACTTTTATATTTGTAAGGGTAATAATAAGTGTTACCACTGTACAATATTGATCCCACCCAGGCACTTTCGCGCTTGTCACCTGTTTGGAAAGCCGCCATTTGCTCGCTTGAAAGTACATAAGTCGGGATAGGTTCAACTGCAGCTGGTACAACCGCCGCGGCATAATAAGTGTAGCCGTTAGAGGAATTGTAGAATTGGAAAATAGCTTCTGTGCTGTTGGGTGTAAATACCTGGTTAAGATCCGTAGTTAAAGAAAATAAGGAACTGTTAATAATAGTGGTAGCCTGTGCCTCAGCCTCCGCCCACTTTGATGTGTAAAGATAAACCCTTGCTAACAATGCGGTAGCTGCAAATTTGTTGGCCCTTGTCCTGTCGTTTGAAGAGATAGAATAGTCAGCCGGCAAATACGTTTGTGCAAGCTTCAGATCATTAATGATCTGGTTATATACGATAGCCGAGGGCGTACGGGCAGCCACAGTATTTTGGGTGACATCGGTACTTAAAATAAGCGGCACATCGCCATATATATTAGTAAGGTAAAAGTAACAGAGCGCCCTTACAAATAAAGCCTCGCCTATGGCCTGATTCTTGAATTTTGCAGATAGGCTGTTACTGTTTGTTACACCATTTACAATGCCGTTAGCAATATAGATTACTGAATAGCTTGAGGCCCAGATACCCTCTGCATAGGAATCATTTACCGGTATGGTATTGTTTATATATTGCGTAAAACCTTCACCTACATAATTCAATTCATCTGCGGTAAACCCAGGTATAGTCGAGATACTTAGATCATAAGGATCGGAATTTGACAACGAAGTGTACATACCTGCAAGTGCTGCCTGCACAGTAATAGAGTCGGTAAAAACAGTGGACGTTAATATTTTTGTACTTGAAGGGTTTGGCTCTATCAATTTTTTACAACTGTTTAATCCACTCAAAACAAATAAAGCAGTAACAAATATCAGGCAATATGCTGTATACTTTTTGCCCTTATCACTTCCGCTATACCCGTATGTTATATATTTTTTAATTTTTTTCATGTCTCTGATTTTTAAAAAGTGGTTTTAATACCTGCTATTATCATTCTAATGGTAGGCAATCCGTTTGAGAGTGTTTCCGGATCAAGCCCCTGGTATTTAGTAAATGTCAGCAGGTTTTGCGCATGCACATAAACTTGCAGCCCTGACATTTTTAAATGCTTTGTTATTGCTGCTGGGAAATTATAGGCAAGAGATACCGTTTTTAACCTTATAAAAGAAGCATTCTCTACTGCGGCATCAGAGCCTATATAATAGAAATAAGCATTAGTTGCCGGTGTGCCGTAAGATGTTGAATATTTAATTGGCAGGCTTAAAAGTGATTTAGGTATATTATTGCCCATACCCGGTACTGAAGCAAAATAAGTGTCACTACGCGGCGCTTTTCTGCTTACACCCTGGAACAGGACATCCAGTTGAAACCCTTTATAATTTATAGTATTATTAAGGCCTCCATAAAATTTAGGGTCAGCGCTGCTAACAATTATATCATCACCTAATCCATTAGCTGCTATACCGTATGTAGGAATGCCGCTTGAGTTAGCTGTTTGCACAGTTGCAAGACCATTTTTAAAACCGGTAAAATGATAAGCATAAATATTATTAAGCGACTGCCCAACTACATAGCTATTGGCGTAGGTTGAATTTAATAAACCAGGGAATGACAATAAGATATTTTTTGGTAGTGTAAGGTTAACCGAGGTTTTCCAGCTAAAATCTTTCTTTTTTATATTGATGGTACTCAACTCCATCTCCAACCCTTTGTTTTGTACTACAGCTCCATTGGGCAAGTTCGCGCTGTAGGAGCTGAAACCATCCTGCGAAGGTAAGGGGGTAGACCCTAACAGGTGGCTGGTGCGGTTGCGATAAACATCTGCCGAAAATAAAATGCGGTCCCCTAAAAATCCCAGATCAAGTGCAATATCTAATTTTTTAGTTATTTCCCACTGTAGTTCAGGATTTTCAATAGATGCAGGTATCAAACTAACATTTGGCCCGTAAGGAGTATTAGCAAAGTAAGTGGACTCATACTGATAATCGTTAAGTGTAGCATCAGTACCGGCAGTACCATAACTTGTCCTTAATTTACCAAAGCTTAGCCACGTTAAATTATTCTTAATTACGTTTTCCTTCGAGAATATCCAGGCCGCTGCGCCGCTGCCAAATGTTCCAAATTGACTACCCGGCCCAAAACGGGATGAACCATCCCTTCTGATGTTAGCACTTAGCAATATCTCATCATTCCATGCATATTCTAAACGGCCATAACCCGAATCATACCTGTAATCGGCATAACCTGATGATTGTGCCAACACGTTCAACGCTCCTAAACTTGTTGCCAGTTGAGGGTCTGTATAAATCCCCAATACCCAATAAGGCTGTACCGTTTGTGTTTCCTGCCAGGTGCCGCCGATAAGAGCCGTAAATTTTCCTTTACCTGATACATACGTATAAGTAAGCTTTGGTTCGGCAATATAGGTTTTAATATAGTTATTATTTAGTATAGAAATCGGGGGGAAGTTATAAGCAGGATTATTTGCAGAAGATGGTGAAAGGTTTACCCCGACAACATTATCAAGGTTATAACCAGCATTTGCCGTAAACTCCAGACCAGGCAATATAGTATAACGGATGGTAGCGCTGGTTACCAGGTTATTAGACCGCAAATCAACATTTGAATTAAATGCGGCAAGTGGGTTACTGTAGATAGTTCCCCAATATAAACTGCCATCCTTGTTGTAAAGCGGGTAATTGGGCGGTAAGCTATAATTACTTGCCAGTAAGCTATAATTGGGTATAGAATTATGATCGATATTATAACTAACAGAAGCTGTTACACCAAATTTGTTATTACGGCTCCTATGCTGCATATTGAGGTGGAACTGCTCGGCATTATCTGCAGTTTTTGCATCAAATATGGTGGATTCATGCCGAAGGTTACCGCCAAATAAAAATTGCGTGTATGCATCACCTCCGGATATATTAAAAGCGGCATTTGACTGGTGCGAGGTATTACCAATGAGCAAATTTGGGAAATTGGTAGACGCCGTTTGGCTGTAAGTGAACAAGTCGGGGGCGTTAGTAGCCGTAGGGGTGATACCGTCATCGGCAAAACCCTTGCGCCTTGCAGCCAAATATTCACTAAGGCTTGCCAAAGGGACAAGATGGGTTGCTTCACCAAAGCCATCGCTTAGTTCAAAGCTAAATTTGGTATCGCCCACTTTGCCTTTCCTGGTAGTGATCACTATCACTCCGGTTGCCCCCCTTGAACCATAAATTGCAGTGGCATCAGCGTCTTTTAATACATCGATACTTTCTATGTCTGATGGATTTATCGTATTCAAAGGGTTAAAGCCAACAACACCGTGGCCGCCTATTGTCTGTTCAACCGGGTCGCTGCCAAAAGGTGTACCATCAATAATATACAGGGGCGGCGTTCGTGATAATGCGGAAAAATCGGTTTGCCCGCGTATAGTAACATTTAATGTTGCACCCGGATAACCTGCGGTTTGTGTAATAAACAAACCAGGTACATGGCCTTCTAAACCCAGTATAGGATCTGATATGGGCTGCATTTCTATTTGGGCACCGGTAACCTTACTAATTGACCCTGTACTAAGGCGTTGGGTAGTTGTATTATAACCTGTAACTAAAACTTCATCTAATTTACTGGTGCCCTGTGGCAGGACAAAGGACAAGCTTAAATCATTGCTATCTATTTCAACCTGCTTTTCCAATATTTGGTAACCGATATAAGTAACAATTACCTTATATGTACCCTGCTGAACTGATGGAAATTTAAACACGCCTTTGCTATCGGTTGTAGTTTGATAATTAGCCGGGCCAATAAGCCTGACCGAAGCGCCGACTAATGGATTTTGTAAACTATCAATCACGACCCCTGACAGACTGCCTGTCAACCTTAAAATACTTGCTATTTTGTCAACCAGCGTTACTTCCTTCGGTTGTATTACTATAGTTTTATTTTCAACAGTAAAAGTAAACGGCTGCCCTTTAAAAAGCTGGGCTAAAGCCTCTGTTACTGTTGATTGCTTTACGATAACCGTAACGGTTCCCGCTTTGCTTAGCACTTTACTGTTATAAAAAAATTCATATCCGCTTTGCTGCTGTATTTTGTTCAATACCTCGGTAATGGGGGCATTTTTTTCTGATAGCGTTATTTTTTGAGAAAATGCAGTTGCTGATACCTGGAGGCAAGCGATGGTTATAAAAAACGTTGTTAGTTTCATCACCAGGGATAATTTTTTTGTTAAGAGCCGCCAATTAACAGGCGCTTTAACACATAAGTTTATTTGCATACTTTTGTAGTGTTGGGTTAAATGGTTCAAACTTCTTTCAACTCGATTTTTTTACGGTTAGCCCAATCATTAGCCGGGAGTGTTATCAGCACTTCCGGTTCTTTTTTAGGTAACTTTTTGATGATGTGTGTATTTATTTATCCAAGAACCTCCTTTCCATAGTTTATTTGATTTAATTAAAATTTTAGGGCTCAATGATTAGTTTTCTGCCTTCTACTTTATAATGTATCCCGCCCAATTCTAATATTTTAAGTACCCGGGATAATTGTGCGCTCCGGCTTATTTTTACGTTAAAATACTGGCCATTCATCTGATCGTTATCTACAATGGTGATGTCGTACCATCGGGAAAACTGGCGCAGGATGAGAGGCAACGGTTCACTATCAAACCTGAAATAGCCATTTTTCCAGGCTACTGCTTCTTCGGTATTGGCTTTAGATACAATTAGCGAATTTGATTTGAGCATAGCTTGTTCTCCGGGAACAAGCAATTTATGTTCATTATTATGAGATACATCAACTGATCCCTCCAATAAAGTTGTTTTAACTGAACCTTCATCGTCATAAGCATTGATATTGAAATGGGTGCCTACATCTTCTATCGTTTGGTCTTTTGTAATTACCCTGAAAGGGCTAGCTGGGTTATGTACTACTTCAAAATAAACCTCGCCAGTAATTTTAACTGTACGGTTTGCGCCTGTAAAAGCTGTTGGGAATGTGATGGAAGAAGCAGCATTTAACCAAACACGGGAACCATCTGACAGCGTCAATTGCCATTGGCCGCCACGCGGTGTGGAAATTGTATTGTAAGCTATATTTTTTGAGCCATTGATAGTAGAAGATAGGTTTGGAGCGATATTGTTGGCCGTATAAATAATTTGTCCATTGTGTGCTTTTTGTATTTGCGTACCCGGTTGCTTAGCAATATTTCCATTTTGGGCGTCAGTAAGTGAAATATTTTGTCCGTTGGATAAAGTTAGGATAGCTTTATTACCGCCCGGTAAAATGTAATGTGCTTGAATTTTAGAAATTTGTTGTGATGGCTGTTTGCTTAACAAATAATAAGCACCAAACGACAACATTAATATGATAGATGCAGCGGCAGCAAGGCGTGGCCATAAGCGTTTAACTCGTAGCTGGTTTAGCTGGGACTGATGAACAACATGCTCAAAAACTTTGTCTTTTTTTGCTGTAGTTAAATCCAACAATTTTTCGTCTGTAAGATAATCCCAGTCTTTATCAATTAACTCTTCCAGCTTGAGGAGATCATGACTATTCAGAATATCTTCAAACTCCTTTTGTTCCAAAGGGTTCAGCTGATTTTGTAAGTAACGTTGATAGAGAAAGGCTACCCTGTCTGGTGTCATGACTTGTCTTAATTTAAACGTAACGCAGGGATTATAAAAACCTAACGTGTTTTATTATAAAGACACAACCGGAGTTTAACCGGAGTACACGACTTTAAATTATTTTAAAAATAATAAGCAGAGCGGCAATTTCGCCATGATCTTGCAAATACACGCGAAGTTGCTTTAATGCACGTTGCATGTGCGTTTTGACCGTTAACGGGGAAAGGTTGAGTTTCTCAGCGACCTGATCATACTTAAGTCCCTGCTGATGGCAAAGGATATAAACTTCTTTTTGTTGTTTGGACAGGCTTTGAATAGCATCGGTTAATATTTTTCGGGTATCATTTAAAAGAATGCTTTCTTCTGTTTCGTTATGTTCCTCAGTATAGTTAAGAAGATGGGTTTGGCTATGTTTATTTTCTAATGCAAGTTTTCGCAAAGAATTAAGGCTTTGATTACGGGTGCTAACCTTTAAATAAGCATCAACATTAGCTATAGCATTTAACTTTGAGCCAAGCCGCCAAAACTTCAAAAAAACTTCCTGCATGATTTCTTCTCCCATTTCTTCTGAACGCATTAACCTGGTTGCCTGACTAAATACCTTACGATAATATTGTTCGTAGAGCATGCGAAAAGCGCGTTCGTCTCCCATTGCTACTTTTTTCAGCAGTTCGGTCTCATCAATTAGGGTTTTGATAAACATGTGCACATCTACTTCCGAACGAAATTAATTATAATAAAGAGAATTAACAAAGAAACACATTATGGGCTAATGATAAATCAACGTCCGGTTGTAAACCGGAAAACATACTTAAACAATAGCCTATTAAGATTCACCAGAAAATTAACCGGATTATTCAGAGCTGGGCTTTACGATATTCAGTTTTGGAAGGAGGGTAGCATATTAAAATTTAAAGAGCAAAAATATAAGAGAACCGTCTTTCCCATACTTAATGTTTTTTATAAATTTAACTGTCAAAATTTATGAAACAAAGAGTCTATATATCATTATTGCTATGTTTTTGGACAATTAGTGTGGCGCTCTCTGCACCGGCTAAGTACTCATTTGGTATCAGGATTGTTGGCCAAGGCAAACCAATGATCCTTATTCCCGGCTTAAAGGGTTCTTCCGATACCTACAATGATTTAGTAGCACATTATAAAAATCGTTACAAATGCTATATAATTACTTTAGCCGGTTTTGCCGGGCAGCCGCCTTCAGACGCACATGACCATCTTTTCCAGAAGCAACGTGATGATATAATTACGTATATCATTGATAATCATTTGAAGCGGCCAGTTATAGTTGGCTTCAGTTTTGGCGGGACCCTCGCCACCTGGATTGCAGTTACCCGCCCGGATCTTACGGGGCTATTGGTTAACATTGACAGCACTCCTTGCGACGGTTCTATGCGAGATGAGCTAATTAATAAAGATTCGCTACTAAAAGCCGATAGTGCCAAATATGCTGCGGCGATTGTTCAACCTACAGATTATTGGAAAAAGCGCGATTCTATATATCATTCGCCAGCGGTTTTTAAACAAGGTGACGCACGGGTGTGGAGGATGCTTTCAGATACTATCCATTTCAACGAAACTGCCAAATGGGATTTTGCAAGTGACTTTAGAAGCGCTGTTTTAATGCGCATCGAAGCCGATACTATCGATATGCGCCAAAGCGTGGCCGGGTTGCAATTTCCAGTGCTGGTATTAGGCTCGTGGGTTGGCAAAGGCTACCCGTCTAAAGACGAAGCTGCCAAAGATTATGCACAGCTTTGGAAAAACGCGAAACAGACAACAATAGTATTTTCAGAAAAAGGTAAGCATTTTTTGATGTATGAGGATTTAGAGTGGATGTTAAGGCAGATGGACATTTTTTTTAACAGTTACAAAGTAAAGAGCGAGCATTAGTAATAGTCTCGATATGTCCGGTAAGGTTCATTAGCTTAGAATTGCAACATCAATAGCTTAAGTTATAACTATTGACTCAATAAACATTCATTGTCTATAACGGCAAGTTATTTGATGTCCAAACATGGTTTCACATTCTTTGAAGGGGTAGTTAGAATACCTTGGTTTCATTCGGTTTATAGTCATAACTTGCTGATTGTCAAAAAAAGGATGCTCTTTTTGGAGTAGCCTCGTGGTAATTTTAGTAGAATCCTGCATGGTGGAACCGGATGGAACAATGCTTTTGATTTTCGAATCTTTCAGCGCCAATATCCGCAGCATCGTTGTGGTAATTGTTTCGTACTCACTTTAACAGCGGCTTCGCCCAAATTGCTTTCAGGATCTTCGCCACTTCAGCCATCTAGATACTATGACCGCCCGCAGCTATAAAACGTTCTCCTTTTGCAGCGGGATTCGCCATGGCCCGTATGTGCAGGTCAGCCATGTCGCGTACATCTACAAAACAGGAATTGATCTTCGGGCAACCCATCATTTTACCCGTCAGCATATTTTTAATGATATCGATGGAATGGGAGTAATCAGGTCCCAGAACCGGGTCCGTGACTGCCGTTGGATTAACAGCAGCCAGTTCCAGTCCTGTGCCTTCTTGTTCAATGAACTCCAAGCCGCTTTTTCGGCCAGCGTTTTAGATTTCTGGTAAGCCGGAGCATTCGCCGTTTCCGTCCGCCAGGTTTCATCATATGGTACCGTTTGGTTCTTAAGGCCGTAAACTACCGCTCCGATGGCCGAGGTCAATACCACCCGTTTAACGCCTGCATCCTTGCGGCACGCAATACCCGCAAAACCCCCTCCCGGGCAGGAATGATCATTTTGTCTTCATCTGTGAAGTTTAACTTTGGTGTCGGTGAAGCCACATGGATCACATAAGTACAATCTTTTACCGCTTCATTCCAGTTTTCATCAGACGATAGGTCAGCAGCTAAAAAACTCAAGCGATCACCCGCGTCGATACCTCCTTCACGTAACATTGCGCTAACTGCAGCTTGGCGGTCTAGATTACGTAAGGTCGCCTTTATATGGTAACCATCATTTAACAACTGGATAATGCAGTGCACAGCAATAAAGACTGCAACACCTGTTGCTAAAACTAATTTTTCTGTTTTCATACCGCAAAATTCGGTGGAAAACGAGCCGCCCGTTTTGTTTAAAAGACGCAATGTGCTTTGTTTGAGGGGCGCGATTATAAAATATCCATATCTTTAGCTACATAATAGCTGGGCACTAATGTGGATAAACTTTGTATATTGACCCCTGTTGGCCAATATAGATTAACCATCTTTTATATTAAAATCAATTATTTACAAATATCAATCGAATTGGCGGAAAGCGCGCAATCGAAATAGTTGGTCCAAGCCAAAACTCATTTATAACATGAATAATAAATAAACTGGGCTGCCGTAAAAAGCGGCCCAATTTATTTATTATTCAGGAATAAACGGTTTCGCCAGACAAACCAGTTACGGCAAATGAGGCAGTTGTTAACAGCTTTAACAGATCAGCCCTTGGATTTGGCCAAGTCTATTGCCATAGACACTTCATCAACTGCCTCCTCCTTACTTCCATCAAATCCGTTTAACCGGAAACGGATATTGCCTTTCCTGTCGATAACGAATTTTGCCGGGATACCGGTTACATTGTAACTGTCAACAACTTTATTGGCTTTAGTTTGCGGGTCTTTCATGTCCATTAACACCTGAAAATTGTATCCCATGCCGGCCATATAAGCACTGGCATCTTCTTTGGCTGTTTCCGTTCTTTCCCAGGTGTGTATAAACAGGAACCTGACATCCGGGTCATTCTTGTATTTATTGATAACCGTTTGCATGGCCGGGAACGATGCTTTGCATGGGACACACCAAGTTGCCCAAAAATCGAGCACTACGACTTTGCCTTTCAGGCTTGCCAGGCTTACTTGGTTTCCGCGCAAATCTGTCAAGGTAAAACCAGCTGCTGGTTCATCTACCATAATTTTAGTCAGTTTTTTTTGCAGGTTATCCGCTATGCCTTTGCGGATATCCGCTTCGTAAGCATCCAAACCCACATTACTGCCTTTTATTTTTATATATAACGCCTTAAATAAGCCAGCCATCGCCTGTGTGGCTTCTTCTGATTTTACCGCCGATTCTATTTTGCTATAGGCCTCCTGGTTACGGTTAAGCCCGGCAAGTATTTCAGCATAAGTATAATTTAATGTAGCGCCCGGTCTTTTTGATGATTGAACGGCTAATTCAATGTATTTCAACGCCTTGCCATATTTTTTTTGCTCATATAAAATTTGGGCATAGGTGGCGCAATATCCGCCATAGCCTGAGGCGGCAAAACCAGCAATTGCACTATTTCCCATCGTTCCTTTAGCATAGGGTGAGGCATTTTCTATCGCTTTTTTTTGGTAAACGGCCGCATCGCCCAAGTCACCGTTGGAATAAAACACATCCGCTAAACCGCTATAAGCTTTGCCCATCCAAAAACCGGCTTCCAGCAACCCCGCGTAATAGTTAGCCTTTGCCACATTTTTTTCTTTCGCATATCCTTCCGCTAAAGTAATGCGAATGCGGTCATAAACAAGCCTGTCCTGTCCAAAGGGCAATTTGGGATAATTACCGGGCGGGAAATTTTTGAGAAACCCGGTGTAAGCATCCTCCATTTCAGGTAAGCTTTTTATACGGGTAATAGCTTGTTGTCGCTTGAGCCGCGCCTCCTGGCCCCGCGGGAACTTGCTGATCTCCGCGTCAAGAACTGAATCCGACGCGCGCACATTTTTTGCCTGGTAATAATAGCTTACCGCTAATGACATGTTGCTTTCCGTACCACTTGCCGCTAAAGATTTAAGGCGGCTATTCAATAATTGGCGATCAGCCGGGTCTTGGGATACCAATAATTTGTCGAGTTGCTTTTTTGTACTATCCGTATGGTCTTGAGATTGTGCCTGCGCATAATTGAAGGCCATAGCCAACAGTATCACACGCACCAGGATCTTTAAACGTTTAATGATTTTCATAGCGTGCTATTGAGGATTTTGAACAATGGCTTTATTAATAGCTGTTTCCGCACTGGATATTGGCCATATATAACGGTTATCTGTCGACGGGATAGCAGGGCCGCTTCCCTGCGGCCCTGATTTAGCAGGCAAGGTTAAACCCAGGCGCTGTAAATCCTGAGTACGAAAACCCTCGCCCAGCAGTTCTATTTTTCTTTCCTGCAAAATAGTAGCAATCAGCGCCTCCTGGGTGGCAATGCTTGCTGACGGAAAAATATAGTTTGTGTCCGACCGCTGCCTTACAGCGGCAAGTAAAGCAGTTGCCGTGTTTAAACTGGCGGCGTCCCCTGTGCGGGCTAATGCCTCGGCATAAGTCAATAAAACGTCAGCGTAACGAATGACAGGCACCCAATCTGAATAAGTGCTTGCTACCTTAAATTTATTTAACCATGAATGGCCGCCACTATCATCAATAAGCCTTTTGCGCGCATCTGTTGAAATAGGCGAGCTATAAACCGGGTCAGATAAAGTACCGGATGGGTTTAGGTAATAAATAGCATCACCTGCATCGGCATTAAAAAAGTCAGCCAATAATCCGGCTTCCAACTCCGTGAAAGGTAACGAAAAGACAGATTCAGGCCCTGCGTAACTGCCACTAAAAACTGTGGTGATGTCGGCTTCCAGCTTATTGTTAACACCGCTCGCAGGTGCCTGGAACGGTGCGGTGGCAGACACTATTTTACTGCATTCCGTAATTACGCCGGCATAATCACCCTTTGCAAGGTCGACCCTGGCTTTTAGTGCGACAGCCGTATTTTTAGTCGCCCTGGTCGTATTTAAAACTGTGGTTGAATAATTGTCCGGTAAACCCGTTTCAGCATCGTCAAGGTCAGCCAATATCTGGGTGTAAACCGCGGCGACCGAACTTCTGGCCAATTGATTATCGGCATTGGAGTTTTCCGCTATCAAACGTAAGGGCAGGCCCATACTTGCGCCGTTGTTTCGGGTATAAGGCTGAGCATAGATTTGTACCAGCGAAAAGTAACAGAGCGCGCGTATGAACTTTGCTTCACCAACAAAGTTCGCATATTGGGCAGAGGAGACTTTATTCTGATTTTTTGCCAGCCCTGCCAGAAAAGTGTTCACTGAATTAATGGTACTGTATCCGAAGCTCCAGGTGTTGATCACCTCGTTGGTGCTGGGATTTACCGTTTGAAGCCAGGTTTGCGACCAGGTTGTGATATTGGCCTTATCCATAATAAAATCGTCGCCCCTTAATTCATTATAAAATATTACGCCGCCGCCATAAAAAAACACGTTTTTTAAAGATGCATATAACCCGTTTAGCTGTGCGGTTATGCGTCTGGCATTATCGAACGCGGTGGCGTCGGATAGGCTGGTCGTGTTAGCCGGCTGCAATAAGTTCTTTTTGCAAGCAGAACCGGATATAAGCAAGCAGCCTAACAAGACGGCTTTTAAAGTTATTCTATGTATTGCTATAGTTTTCATCATGTTATTTGTTAAAATGCCACATTAATACCAAAGGTGAACGATTTGCCCGCCGGCACCATGTTCTTATCCCTGCCTGCCGCTGTATTGGAATCGCCATTCGCTGAAACCTCAGGATCAGAACCCGTATATTTTGTTTGTAAAATAATGTTGCCGGCCGAAGCATATAGCCTGATGGAAGATATGCCCGATCTGTTATACAGTTTACCCGGGATGGTATAACCCAGAGAAGCTGTCCCCAACTTGATGTATTCACCACTCTCTACATTAAAGGAGTTCGGCAGTACTGCGCCCCCTGCCTGCTGATCATTGTAATATAATGCCGGGATATCAGTAACCTGGCCCGGGTGGGTCCACCTGCGCAAAATGGTTGTTTGATTGTTAAAGAAATTATTATCCAGCAAGGTCGCTTTGGTGCCGTTATATATTTGGTTACCGCCGGAAAACACTATATTGACATACAAATCGAAATTTTTATACCTGAAAGTGTTATTGAACCCGCCGAAATAGGTTGGCAGGGTAGGGCCCATTACCACGCCATCACCATACGCGTCAATTGCGGGCGCGCTGCTTCCATCCAGGTAGGTCCAGCCACCGGTCAACGGGCTATATTGAACTGTGGCACCCTCCCGGTTTACATAAGTTCGTAATCCATTTGCCGGGTTAACGCCATTGGTTTTAACCACATACACTGATCCGACAGAATAGCCGACGCGGGTAATGTTGGATGTTTCCAAACTTGCCGTCCAGATATCGGTATTATTGGCAAGGGCTGTAACCCGGTTCTTTAAAGTGCTGAAATTTAAGCCCGTAGTCCATTGAAACGCGCCCCGGTCAAGCACGTGTGCCCTAATGTCAAACTCCAGCCCACGGTTATACATCGAACCAATATTTGTATTGATGGAATTGCCCGGGATACCTTTAGAAGGGGATTGTGGCGCCGCTAAAATCAGGCCATCGATATTATTATTATAGTAATCAGCATCTAGGGTAACCTTGTTTTGCCATAACCCTATGTTTACACCTATATCTGTTTTTTTACTGGTTTCCCATCTCAGGTCGGGGTTGCCGGTTTGTGAAAGCGCAAGCCCCGGTACACCGCCATAGGTGGTAAAAGTATACAGGGAAGATGCCGCGTAATCGCCAATATTCACATTGCCTACCTGGCCATAGCTGGCACGCAACTTAATGTCAGAAACAATTTTTGCTAAGGAAGAGTGCTTATAAAAATCCTCTTCGGAAAGGTTCCAGCCGACAGAACCACCGCCAAAATTCCCAAACTTATGGTCAGGTGCCAAACCGGAAAAACCATCCCTTCTGAAGCTGGCGCTTAAAAGGTACTTTTTTTCATAATCGTAAAACAGGTTACCGAAATAAGACCTGTACCCGTTTTCGCTATGCGTGCCACTTGCATCGCTGATTGTTGTAAAGCCCCCCGCAAATGTCTGGAAATAGGGATCGATCTGGTCTGAAAGCGTGGCCGATGATCCGTCCATCACTGTGTTGATCTCTTCGTAACCTGCCAATGCGCTGATATGGTGCCTGCCGGCTACAGTTGTTGAATAACTTAGCGTATTGGTAAAGTCTGTGCGGTAGTTCGTATCATATTCATCACTGGCCGATCCGTTGCTTCCATAGCCAAAACCCTGCAATGGATTGTTGAAATCATTATTGGCAATATTCAGGCTGTTGATGCTATAATCTGTCTTGATTTTGAATCCCCTGAACAACTCCCATTCTGCATACACAGATCCTATGAAATTATTACTTTCGGAGGAGTACTTGTCGTTATCAAGAATTGGCAAAGGATTATAATAGCCTGATGAAGCAGCATTTGGCCCTGCGCCTAAACTATTTCCCTTTAAATTATAAGACCCATCCGGGTTGTAAGCCAAAACATTAGGCGGCAGCACCATGGATTCACGCACTAAATTATTTCTGCCAAACGAATTATTTACGCTGCTTAGGTTATTGTTTAACGTATTGCTGTAAGTGAAATTAGTACCAATATGAAACCCTTTTAAAAGCAGGTGGTCCAGGTTTGCCCTGGCCGATTTGCGGACAAACGTATTTTTTACCAAGAAACCGGTTTCATCTCCGTAATTAAGAGATACATAATAACTGGTTGGCCCCGATGCACCGGAAATGCTGAGGTTATGGTTCTGCACCTGCCCGGTTTGGTAAATATAATCGTACCAATTGGTTTGCTGTACAGAACCATCCGCATTCTTTCCCAGAAAATAGGTTGGCTTGAGCCCCGAATTGGCCTCCGCTTCATCTTTGATCATGACATAATCTGCCGCATCCAGTAATTTTGGTAGCCTGGGCCTGTCAATAACCCCGTAATAACCATCATATTTTACTTTTGCCTTCCCTGGCTTGCCCTTTTTAGTGGTAATGACTACCACACCGTTTGCAGCGCGTGAGCCGTAAATGGCTGTGGCCGATGCATCTTTCAATACTTCAATGGATTCAATGTCATCAGGGTTGATATTAGAAAGCGGATTGTTTTCAACAGCAGAAAACAATCCCACATTCCCGGTAAAAGAAGTAACCCCGTCGATAACGATCAGCGGATAAGAACTTAGGTTGATGGAATTGGCACCCCTGATACGCAGCACCGGAGTGGCATTCAATGACCCGCCGTCTGAAGTGACCTTAACGCCGGCCGCCTGCCCCGCTAAGGCCTGGTCAAAACTTGCTAATGGCCTGTTTTCAATGTCTTTGCCTGCAATATGCGAAGAAGACCCTGTAAATTCCGCCCTGTTTTGTACCGTATAACCTGAAATGACCACATCATGGAGTTGATCGTTACTCGGCAAAAGCTGGACCTCAACAGACGTTTTTGTGCCTATTTTGATCTCCTGCCGTTCATAGCCTATGAACGAAAAAACAAGCACAGATCCCGGTCCCGAAACCACCAGCTGAAATTCGCCGCCGGTACCGGATATGGCACCATTGTTTTTACCCTGCTCCCCGATGGTTACCCCGGGCATGGGCTGTCCTTTTTCGTCTTTAACAGTACCTGTTATGGTCACCGTTTCGGCTACTGTACGGGATTTCCCTCCCTGCGGCTCGGGTTTAATTGCTACGGCTATAAGGATGACTTTGTTTTCTTTATCGATCGTATAGGTAAGATCATATCCGGTTTGCAATTGCTTTAAAACCGCACTCAGGTCGCTATTGTTAAAATTAGCATCAACCGTTAGATCTTTGTTAACTTCTTTTGATGACCAAACAAAGTTATAGCCGGTCTGTTTCCTTATCTCTTTAAACATTCTGATTAAAGTAATGCCCTTCTGGTTGAGGGTTACGGATTGCCCGAATGTAGAAGCGTTCGCCTGCAGGAGAGCAAAAAATACAAGAAGGATCGTGAGCTTCATAATCCGCAGAATAGTAGGAATGCAGCGTGGCAGCTGCATAAAATTCCTGGTAAAAATTTTATACATTTACATGCTTTTAAATCGTGAATAATTGTTTAAGACACAGTCGTTCCCCGATCTGATCGGAAAAGGTTTAAGAGTTTTAGAAAGGGGGTGCTGTCAACATTCCCTTTCACTCTTTTAGCTATTTCGTATTTTTCTTTGTTTTCCTCCTTTGTTAGCTTAGCGAATATTTTTAATGTGTTTGATAAGGGTACACCTTTATCAATCTGCCTTCGATCTCAAAATGAACCTGCCGGGTCATTTCAAGTACTTTTAATACTTTGGAAATATTAGTAAACCTGGTGATACTGGCTACGAAAGTGATTTGTTTCAAATATTCATCCTCAAACTGAATATCTACGTTATACCAGCGACTGAGTTGCTGCATTACCTCCTGCAGCGGGTCATCGGTAAACATGAAATAGCCATTTTTCCAGGCAACAGTCTCTTCGGCATCTACATCCAAAACACGCAAATTTCCTCGTGTGTACCTCGCCTGTTCCCCAGGTTTCAGTAACCGGGAGCCATTAGGTGTCGTTATCTTTACAGCGCCTTCCAGTAAGGTGGCCGACTCTTCCTTTTCATCGGGATAGGCATTAATATTAAAGTGCGTGCCTATATCTTCGATTATACCGCCGTTAGTATAGATTTTAAAAGGATGCGCGGCATTATGCTTTACTTCGAAATAAGCTTCTCCGCTTAACTTAACTACCCGCTCTCTGACTGTGAATGCAGCAGGAAAGGTCAGGCTCGACTGGGCATTAAGCCAAACCCTGGTACCATCCGACAATACGACTGGATACGGCGATTGTTCGCCACGGGCTGTGGTTAGTGTATTATCTTCCGGCTTGCCGTTTGCAGCTGAGGGTTGGTACACCAGTTGCCCGTTCAAAACATTTATTTTGGTTTGGCCCTGCGTGGCCACCTGCCCGTTAAGCTGGTGATTTATAACTATTTTTTTTCCATTAGCAAGGATTAGCGTAGCAGAATTATGGCCAGGCACGATGTCATACCTGTTAACAACCTGCCGGGAAGGCGGTTGTGGCGACTTGATCAAAAGAAAATAGCCGCTAACAGAAACAAACAGTAAAACAGCTGCTGCAACTGCAATGCGCCCCCAAAGATAGCCACCGGGGATTAGCTGTAGCCGGCTGTTCAGTTTAGCGGCAAGTTGTTCCTCGTTTCCGTATTTTTCCGTATTCCATGAAGCTTCCGTGCCTTGTTGGAATTGCTCAAAAATTGCAGCATAACGCCTCAGTTCTTCATCCGATGCTTTGCCGTCAGCGACTTTAGCTGCCAGTTTCAGAAAGTCTTTTTGTTCCATATATAAGTGTATGGCACAAAAAAGCTGGCTACCCCCTATATCAACTGAAAATATTTTTTACAATGATTCCCTAATAATAGGGTCGCCAGCAAAAACGACTGTATTCCAATGATTTACTTGCTTATGCGCAAGTAATGGACGGATGCAGGCAGATCCAATTCGATAGAGTATGAGAAATTGCTGTTAACCGTGCTTTGGTAAAAGTGCCATGGAAGTTTATAAAAAGAAAAACAAATACGCCGACAACCGCCCCAGTATTACACGAAGCTTTCTGAGCGTTGTCGTCATATGGTTTTCTACCGTTTTTTCTGAGATACCGAGTCTGTTGGCGATCTCTTTATTCGATGCTTGTTCGTAGCGACTTAAACGAAATACTTCACGGGATTTCTCCGGTAATGAGTCCGTAAACGCAGCAATAACATTTTTGAGTTCTTTAACCTCTAACGTTTCATCATTAAAGCCCGGGTCATGATCTTTTAATTGTTCAAATACTGTAAAAAAGCCTTTTCTGTATTTCTCATCACGGAGGGCATTAGCCACCTTAAACCTTACAGCTGCATAGAGATAGGCACGTAAGTTATCTACCTCGATGCGCTCCTTATTTGACCATATCCAGGCAAAAACTTCCTGAAGTACATCAAGCGCCATGGCTTCATCGCGCAATACATTATAGGCAGAACGGTAAAGCGCAGACCAATGACGCGTATAAATTTGGGTATAGGCCGCAGTATCGCCCTCACGTAAACACGCCACCAATTCTTTATCCGTCAAAAAATCATAAGATCTCATTACGCCAAAACAAACACCAATATACAGTTTTTCCCCCAAGTCCAAAATCGGGCATTGCTTTACAGGTTTTACAGTCGCATATCTGCCAGCGTAATAATAAGAATGATGTTACTGATAGCGAAGAGAACAAACTACTTTGTTGTTAAAGGGCGCGACGCATGTGGTCATTAAAACTGGCGAGGATTTGGTGTGGTGGGGCGTGGTGATGTTGACGCCCCTGTTTGCGCATGTTGCTATCAATAATTGCTGTGTCAGCTGCGAGCGGTTGTTCAACCCGGAGCTGAAGCGCCGCGTGGTGGCCGCGCTGAGCAATAACGCTGGCTATGTGATCGCGCGGAGCAATGAGGCCAAGGCTATCGGTATCAAGATGGCGGATGCGGAGTTTATATGCGGCAGAACTTGAAGGAAAAATAATGCGGTGTGTATCGGCCCCCTGCATGGCTTCGTCCAATGCCAATTGCTTAATGAGTTCGTCCCGGTTCGGCGGCATAGCTCTTGCCAAGAACCGCCCTTGTACCGGCTTCAATATAACCGAAAATGTCAGCAGCTTTTTTAAGTTACCTTTCGCATTTTTTTTTCATATCATATTTCTTTTTAATATTTAATATTACTTTTACTTTGTAACATTTTGTTTACCCAATTTAATACCTGTTAAATCGATAAATTTTTGTTGCTGTAGGGTTTTTCCTGTTATTATAAAATATACCGGTATTTATTTTTAATATGTATAACTATAACATACTTAATGATAAAGAACTAATTAACTTGATGCAGGTTGATGATGAGTTTGCATTTACCGAGGTGTATAACAGGTATTGGAAAAAGCTTTTTGCGATCGCAGCGAATAAATTACGTGACTTGGATGAAGCGGAAGAAGTGGTACAGGATATATTCGTTTCCTTATGGAAAAGGCGCGCCACGTTAGATATAACCGATACACTAAGTGGCTATCTGGCCGTATCAGTAAAGTATCGAGTGATCAAGCTACTGCATAAACAGAATAACCAGCAAAAGTATGTCGACTATAGCGAAAGTACCTTGGTTACATATGATGATTCTACCCAACAATGGATAGAATTTGAAGAGTTGAAGAATCAACTGGCTTTGTTTGTTGCTGACTTGCCCGAAAAATGCCGCCTGGTATACCAATTAAGCCGTGAATCCGGTCTGTCTCACAAACAAATAGCATCGGAATTAGGCATAGCAGAAAAAACAGTTGAAGCCCATTTAGCCAAAGCGGTAAAGACGCTGCGCACCCGGTTAAGTCAGATTCTACTTTAAAAAAACCATTTCAGGCTTTACGCCAAGTCCCACCACTTATTTTTTCCAAAAAGAAATTTATTTTATTTTACACTAAGGGTTATTGCTTTTACAGGGGACTTACAATTAAAGGACCCGCTGAATGCAAGGCAAAATTACCGACGACAGAATAAAAGAGCTAGCCAGTAAATGGTTAAACAAAACCATCACTCCTGATGAGCAAAAGGAATTTGCCGAATGGTATAACAGCGGCCAAAACGCGCCGGTAAACATCCCGTCAGTATTTGCTGAAGATGAGGAGGCGTTAAAAGACAGGATACTGTTGCGTATCAATGAATCAATAAAACAAGATAACCGGAGAATCAGGCGTATTAATCCTAAACCTTGGATCTCTATTGCCGCAAGCCTGCTGATAATAGCAGGTGTTGCGGCTTATTACGCTCAAAATAAAAAAGCCCAGTTTAAAAAATTTGTCAGTCAAAAAGTTCAGCCGCTTAATAACGATGTTAAGCCCGGTAGTATAAAAGCTATTTTAACTTTGGCTAACGGCAATAAACTCGACCTGAATGATACCAAAAAAGGTTTATTGGCCACCCAGGGAAAGACCATTTTAAAGAAAAATAAAGACGGCCAGATAATTTACGTGCAAGCGAACAAAAACGAAGGTCCCTCACTCATTTACAATACCGTTAGCGTACCTGTGGGGGGGCAATACCAGGTTGTATTAAGCGATAGTACCAAAGTTTGGCTAAATTCGGCTTCATCAATTACTTTCCCGGTTGCCTTTTCAAAAACTGAGCGAAGAATTAGCATAACAGGCGAAGTTTACCTGGAAGTTACCAAAAATAAACATCTGCCATTCAGGGTAGTTACCGGGAAACAAACCATTGAAGTATTAGGAACGCATTTTAACATTAATGCCTACCCTGATGAACCATCGATCAAAACCACTCTTGTCGAAGGAAGTGTCAAGGTTACTGCCAATGGGCAAATGGTTGTGCTTAAGCCGCAACAACAGTCTGATGTTTTGAACGACAAATTTGAGAAGATAAGTGTAAAAAACGTTGATGTTGATAATGTGCTGGCCTGGAAGAACGGTATTTTTCAGTTTGATGATGCAGAAATTCCGTTCATAATGCGCGAAATAGCCAGGTGGTATGATGTACAGATAAAATACGAAGGTAATAACGTAGCCCAACGCCGGTTTACAGGCAGCATATCGCGGAATGTGACCCTGTCTGAGCTTTTAAATATGTTGAAGTATACGGGCTTAGAATTTAAGACGGAAGGCCATATTATTACAGTTATAAACAAGTAAAAACCAATTATAATCAACTATTGCGAATGCCGGAAACGGCAAAGTGAACGCTATTGACCTAACGGCGGCAATAAAAACCAGTTAATTAACCATTTGTAAACTAAATCCTGAATTAAATGAGAAAGATCAATACTTAATATACCCCTGAAACCTTAGGTTGATTTTTTATGATACACATAAAAAATAGCAGATAAAAAAGCCCCGAAGCGTTGGCGCGCATTCCGGAGCTATATATCTGGGTTACCTAAATCCCCAATCGAGAAATTGAAAAGTAAGTTTTAACCCAAACATAACAAAACTATGAAATTTAATTTTATGGTGGTGCCTGTAAAACGACGCCATCTATTTAAATATTTATTAGCTATGAAGCTAACTGCCGTAATTATGTTTACTTTCCTTTTGAATGTAAGCGCAAAAACATTTAGCCAAACCATCAATATCCACCAAAACAACGTATCAGTTGAGAAAATTCTGAAGCTGATAAAAAAGCAAAGCGGCTATAACTATTTATACGAGGTTACGGCTACGGCCAGAACTTCAAAAATAGATATAGATGTTACTAATTCTTCGGTTGAAAACGCACTGGATAAATGCTTTAAAGATCAGCCGTTAACCTATAAAATTTTCCAAAAAACCGTTGTGGTTAAGGCCCGCGATAATGAAGAGATGCAGCAGCCTGCTGACATTACGGTAAAAGGTAAAATTACCGATAAGGCCAGCGGCGAACCGCTTGCAGGCGCTTCGGTAAGGGTAAAGGGGAATTCTTCAGGTGTGGCGACGGACGCCAATGGTAATTACTCCATTACCGCACCCGACAATGCCATACTCGAAGTATCATATGTTGGGTATCTGAGTGTTGAAGTGCCGGTAAGTAAAAATCAAAATGTAAATATAGCCCTTGAAACAAAAGGCGGCAACCTGAACGAGGTAGTAGTAATTGGTTACGGTTCGCAAAAGAAAAAAGACATTACATCGGCAATATCAGTTGTTGATATGAGTGATGTGAAGGAGCGCCCCGTGCTTAGCGTTGCCGAATCCATTGCAGGCAAAGTGCCGGGTACACAGGTGTTGCAGCCTTCGGGTAAGCCTGGTGCGGACCTTACCGTGTTTGTGCGAGGTGTGGCCTCATTATCAGGTAATACGCAGCCTTTATATGTTATTGATGGCGTGGTTGCTTATGATACCCGCAGTATCGACCCGAACAACATCGAATCTATCAGTATATTAAAAGATGCTGCTGCCGCCGGTATTTATGGTGCAGCAGGTTCAACCAACGGTGTGGTATTGATCACCACCAAAAAAGGATCGAAAGGAAAAACCCGGGTTGATCTGAATATGTATGCCGGCGATCAGCAGATCACTAAAAAGTTGTCGTTGCTAAACAGCCGCCAATTAGCCGACCTGTTGACCCAGGAAGAAGCAAATGCTGGCAATACGGTTTTTTCTATTCCTGATTCTACAATCTCGGCTAACGATAATAACTGGCAGGATCTCATTTATCGCAAAGCGCCAACAACCGGCATTAATGCAAATTTCTCAGGTGGCGGCGATAAAGGTACCTACAATTTTAGCGTAGGTTATGTCGACCAGGATGGTATCATCATTACGTCGAACTATAAAAGATATTCTACCGGTTTGAACCTGGAACAACAGATGAACAACTGGTTGTCAGCAGGTGCGCATATCAACTACAACCGAACCAACTACGCCGACATTTACGACAACCAGCGTGCAAACTATGGTGGTGTTGTATTATCGGCACTAACTACTCCGCCATTCAGCTCAATTTATAATCCTAATGGCGATGGTACTTATGGTTACAATTCGTTCTCGCAAGGCTGGCCAAACCCATTGGCTGATATCTATGGCCAGAATAATCAAACCGTTGCCAACAACATATTGGGCGAAGGCCACTTACAGGTAAAATTACCTTTCCATTTAAGCTACCGCTCACAGTTCGGTATTACTTTGGAAAACGCATATAATACCGTTTTCCAGGATCCGCGCCTTACCGATGGCGCGAAATCTTTGGGCGGTATCGCGTCATATAATACCTCTGAGAACTTCCGTTACATATGGGATAACACGTTAACCTACGATCAGCATTTTGGCAAGCACGCCATTAACGCAATCATAGGTACCAGTGCCTCAAAACAACAGGATCAGTCGTCCGCACAATCGGGCTACGGTTTCCCAAGCCCTGATATTCATGAGCTTTCGGCGGCTTCCAACTACACCACCAACCAAACCTTTCAGGATGAGTGGACACTGGAGTCGTACTTCGCAAGGGTGAACTATTCGTATGATGATAAATATCTGTTGACTGCTACTGTTCGCCGCGACGGTTCGTCAAAACTGGGTATCAGCAATCAATGGGGCAACTTCCCTGCATTTTCTGCCGGCTGGCGCGTTTCGAGCGAAGATTTCATGAAGAGCGTAACTGCTATCAATGATCTGAAGCTAAGAGTAGGATGGGGCGCTACCGGTAACCTTCCGGCCGACCTTTATCCTTCTTACAGCCAGTTGAGCACAGGCAATAACTATGCGTATGATGGTACAACCATTGTTTCTGGTACTGCGCCAAGCTCACAGGCCGGTAACCCGCACTTAAGGTGGGAAGAAACCAAACAGTTTAACACAGGTGTGGATATATCCTTATTCAACAGCCTGATAAATGTAACAGCCGATTATTATATCAAACGCACCCGTGGCCTTATCCTTCCGGTACAGCAGCCGATATCAACCGGTGTATCAACTGTTGAAGAAAACCTGCCCGGCTATATCCAGAACAAAGGTTTTGAGTTTGTGATCAGCGCCAACATCATCAGGAAAACGAATATTTCGTGGACAGCTTCATACAATATGTCGTTCAATAGAAACATAGCTGAATTCCCTGCCGGTACATCACCTATCTACACCGGTTACATCCAGGATATTGGCGGTAATGCAGGTATCGTGAAAACCGGCCTTCCGCTGGGTTCATTCTATGGCTATGTTGATGATGGCGTAAACCCGCAAACCGGTAATATCAACTTCCGTGACATCAATCATGATGGCAAGATCACTCCTGATGCCGACAGAACCTACTTGGGCAGCGCGTTGCCTAAGTTCACCTTCGGTTTTAATAACCAGTTCAGCATCTACAATTTTGATGTGGATGTATTGTTGGATGGTGTTTATGGCAACAAAATATTTGATGCAACCCGTATGGAAATGGAAGCCATGACCGAGTTGGTTAACCAAACCACAGCGGTATTAAACAGGTGGCAAAAACCAGGCGACATTACCAACGTGCCAAAAGCAGTATATGGTAACTCTGCCCCGGCGAATTCGATACCTAACTACAGCATTTCATCGCGTTGGGTTGAAAGTGGTTCGTACCTGAAAGCAAGGCAAATCACTTTAGCTTATAACTTTAAAGGTAAATGGCTGGAAAACCTGGGTATCACAAAATTACGCCCATACTTCTCGCTGCAGAACATCTTTACCATTACCGGTTACAAAGGTTACTCGCCTGAGCTGAACGCTACCAGTAACTACGGTGGTGGTAGTAACGCGGCTACGCAGTTGGGTTTTGACCACGGTACATACCCTGAGGCAAAAGGCTTCACATTTGGTATTAACGCTACGCTATAATTTAATTTCATTATGATTTTGAACATGAAAACGTTAAAAAAATATTTCATCGCCCTTGTTGCAATTGCAGTTACAGGGGGAATATACAGCTGTAAAAAAAGCTTCCTCAATCAGATTCCAAAAAACTCGCTTATTGCCAATTTCTCTACCGCTTCTGATGCCGAAGGCGCATTGAATGGGGCTTACTCGCTTATGGCAAATTCCGGCGCGCATTATTATGATTGGGACTACATTATTGATGGCGATGTGCGGGCTGATAACTGCTATTCGGGTGGTTCGGCACCGGATATTGACGGTGTTGATCAGTTTACTTCTGTGCCTACCGATAATCAGCCTATTACCGAAGATTACGTGGAGCTTTACCAGGAGATAAATGCGGCAAATATATTGATAGACAATGTGCCTAACATTAAAGATCCGGCGCTTACAGATACACGCAAAGCGCAGATAATTGGCGAAGCAAAGTTTTTAAGAGCTTACCACTATTCGCACCTGGTGCGTAACTATGGCGGTGTTGTTTTGCAATTACACACCATTACCGTCGATCCTGATGTGAACAAGGCACGCAGCTCGGCAGCTGATGTATATGCGCAGGTGGAAAAGGACCTGCTTGATGCCGAAGCCGCTTTACCAGCCACATTTGGCACCACAGCCGAAAGTCACAGTCGCGCTACCAAAGGCGCTGCTGAAGCCGTACTGGCCAAAGTTTACGCGCAGGAAGGCAAATATCAGCAGTGCCTTGATTATTGCAACAAGGTGTTACCTGCAACTTTCGGCGGCACAAATGCGCTCTATGCGTTACTGCCAAATTATGACTGGTGCTTTGATGGCCAGCACAGGTTCAATTCCGAATCGATTTTTGAATTGGAACATACCGAGGGCACCGTTACACATGGTTATGCGCAAGGTTTGATCCTTTCGCCGCAGGTAACGGACCAGTATTTTACTAAATTTGTGGTCCCTACACATGACCTGGTAAAAGCCTTTAAGGCGGCGGGCGATAACATCAGGTACAAATCGTCTATTTTTTGGGAATACAACGGCCCAAAATCAGCAAATCCAACACCAAGCCCTTATCCTTATGGCGCGAATGATACCATCCCCTACGTTTGGAAAGCTGGTCGCACCTGGCCAGGCAGCTGGAGCGGTGGTAGCAGTGACCCTATTACATTGGTGCGTTTGGCCGATATTGTGTTGCTGAAGGCCGAGGCCTTGAACGTGCTTGGACAAACCGCTGCTGCAATACCATTGGTTAACGCTATCAGGGCAAGGGTTAGCCTTGCACCTATCAGCGTTACCTCGCAGGCCGATGTAGCATTGGCCATCCTTAACGAAAGAAGGCTGGAGCTGGCATTTGAAGGCGAGCGCTGGTATGACCTGCTGCGTTACAGCACCCAGTACACTATAACCCTGATGAACAGCCAGGTTGATGGCAGCGGCAAAAACCTAAACTACAATATGGATGCGCACCGCTTGATTTACCCTATACCACAGGCCGATATGGACAATAACCCTAAACTGGTTCAGAATCCGGGGTACTAATAAATTATCAGCTATTAACTAATGGCTGATAGGGTTTCAGTAGTCTTAAGTTGTAAGTGATATCGTTATCCTTATAGCTTAAGACTATTTTTTCTTCAAACTATAAAACCTACGCTATATATGAAAACTTCTGCTATTGCAACTATTCTTACCATAACAATGCTTACTGCCGTTAGTTTAAACGGAAATTGCCAGGATGCAATAAAAAATGCACCAATAAACAGGGAAAAAACCACTTTCCAAACTTCGGGCCCATGGAAACCGACCACGGATGAGCGGTCGGACGTGGCTATGGTTTATGGCGCCAATGACCGCCCGGGTTTGACCTTCACGCAACGGGTACAATCATGGCGCGACCATGGCTATAAAGTGGCCTTCATGACGGGCATTGCCTGGGGACAATATGAAGATTATTTTACGGGTAAATGGGATGGCGTACAGCATTTTGACGAGGCGCAGGTAGAGCAGAACGGCGATACCGTTTGGCACAACAAAAATGTGATTCCTTACATTGTGCCCACCATGCATTACCTGAAATATTTTAAACAAGAGATCATTAAAAAAGTAATTGATAACGGCATTGATGCCATTTACCTGGAAGAACCGGAATACTGGGCTAAATCGGGCTATAGCGCCGCGTTTAAAAAAGAATGGAAAGACTATTACGGGTTCGACTGGCGACCGCAGCATGAATCGGCAGAAAATACTTACCTGTCAAACAAACTAAAATACCATCTTTATTACAGGGCATTGGATGAAGCATTTACTTATGCGAAGCAATATGGCAAAACCAAAGGCATAAACGTGCGCTGTTATGTAGCGACCCATTCGCTGCTTAATTATTCAACCTGGCAAATCGTTAGCCCGGAAGCTAGCCTGGCATCATTGCCAAGCGTTGACGGTTATATTGTTCAATCGTGGACAGGTACCGCGCGTGAGCCAAACTACTTTAACGGCATTGCCAAAGAACGTCCGTTTGAAACAGCTTACCTGGAATATGGTTGCATGACATCGATGACCGTACCTACTAAACGCAAGCTTTTCTTTGAGAATGACCCGGTTGAAGACGTCCGCCGCGATTGGGCCGATTATAAAAGAAATTATCAAACTACGTTTTCCGCCGAGCTTTTCTTCCCCGAGATAGATAACTACGAAGTAATGCCCTGGCCCGACCGTATTTTCGACGGACAGTATTTTGTGAACAAAACCAGCAATGAAAAGGCCCCAATGCCCAAATCTTACTCAACAGAATTGCTGGTGATGATCAATTCATTGAACCATATTGAAAAATCAACTACAAAAGTTTCGGGCAGCCACGGGATCAGTGTTATGATGGGCAACTCGTTGATGTTTCAGCGACTGCCGATGCATGACGATGGAAAAGCTTTTGCCAATCCTTATTTTACTAACTTCTATGAGGTTTCGGGCATGTTCAACAGGTTTCCGAGCAATACCTCGTTTGTTGACCCTGAATTATCGAACTTTTATGGCGAAGCGCTGCCGTTCCTGAAAAGAGGCGTGCCGGTGAACATGGTGCACATGGAAAACGTGGGTTACGAAAAAGCATTCAACGATACTAAAGTGCTGCTGATGTCCTATTCAAACATGAAACCCCCTTCAAAAAAAACGCATGAGCAACTGGCTGAATGGATACGCAAAGGCGGAATATTGGTGTACTCAGGCAAAGACGATGACCCGTTTCAAAGCGTGAGTGAATGGTGGAACAAAGACGGTAAAAAATATAAATGCCCAGCAGATGAACTATTTGACAGGCTTGGTATCGGTCAGCAACCGAAGGAAGGTACATATCCGGTTGGCAAAGGTAAGGTTTGCATTATCCGCACCGATCCAAAATATTTCACGATGGAAAGCGACCGCGATACGATACTTAAAGACAAGGTAGAGAAATTATACAAGGAAGCCACCGGCCAAAAACTGGAATACAAAAATAATATCTACATCCAGCGCGGCCCATATGATGTGGTTTCGGTACTGGACGAAAGCGTAAGTAATGAACCATATACCATAAAAGGTAAACTGATCGATCTTTTCGACCCAACCCTACCGGTATTAGCAGAGAAGCAAATCAATCCCGGCGAGCAGGGCTATTTTTTTAATGTAGAGCGGGTTGCAAATCCGGATCAGCCGCAGGTAGTGGCTTCCGCTTCGCGTATTTATAAAGAGAAAATAACCAAAAGAAGCTATACCTTTATTGCAAAAAGCCCTGTTAATACCATTAACGTAATGCGGGTATTGTTGCCCGAAAAACCAAAGAAAATTACGGTAACTGACGCTTCAGGAAAAGTAGTTGATAAAAAAAGTTCGTGGGATGCATTCGGCAAAACCAGCTTTCTGAGTTTCGACAATCAGCCTGAGGGGATAAAGGTAATTTTAGAATGGTAACGCGGCTCAAAACAACAATTAAATGGACAGACGCGATTTTATAAAGACTTCGGCTATATCGGGCGCGGGCATGCTGGCTGTGCCCCGGGTAATAAACCCATTGAGCGCTTTTCTGCCGCGCGGGCAAAACCCGCTTGTGCTGAACGGAAACAGGTTTGTTACCTTTTGTATCATGATCCGTACCACGCCCTGGGAAGTTTCACGCGATGTAAAGCTGCATCCAAGGGATGAATCGACATGGCACACTTTGGATGGCGTCCGCTCTATGCGCGAAGCCTTTGCAAAAAATAACCCCGATGGCAGACTGACCTGGGGATTCACCCTGAATGCGCTGGAAGATAAACGCAAAAATTATGTGGAGATACGCGACTATGTGGTACAATGCCAGCAAAAGTATGGGGATGAGGTTTCTTATTTTCCTGGCTATTTCCCGGCCATGTATTTGCCGCGCGAACGTGTGAACAGGGAAATGACAGAAGCAATCCAGATCATTACCGACTTTGTAGGAAATAATTATCGCCCTAAAGCGATCATGGGCGGTTTTTTATCGGCTAATACGTTACAATATTTGGCTGAAAAAGAAAAGATCCACACCGCGCATGCGGTGATCTGGAGCCAGTTCGCTATTGATGGAGGCGGGGCCGATGGCTCCCCTTCTTATCCGTTTTATCCTTCCAAACAACATTTTTGCAAGCCGGCGCAGGGTGCAACCGACTTTATCGATTGCGTGAACCTGGATGGCTGGACAATGGATTTTATTTGTGCAAGACGGTCCGGTGCGATGGATCATAACCTGACCGGCTACAACAGCAGGCGGGGTGTTGGCCCGATAGAAACCTACGTAGGTTGGGGGCTCGATCTTGGTCACCGGGAGGTGATGCACACCCAATCAATTCATTTTGATAAAGGTTTTGAATTGAATGGTTTTGGCTGGGTAACCAATATATGGGAAGCGCAATTGGTACATGAATTTGGTAAGGACCTGATTTGCGGCGCGTTGGAAATGTGGGTAACCGGTACCAAAAAACAATGGCCTGATACGCATTTTGTAACCTACGGCGAATACGGGGACATCTGGCGCGCGCAGTATAAAAATAACGATCATTGGAATTATTGTTTCGAGGAGCGCGGTTCAGGGCTGGGTGATTCCTATAATAACCTTGAAATAAAATGGTACATGAACAAGGAGTTCCGCCTGGCATTGCTTCGCGACTGGCATATGAATACACCTTACAATGTGATTGATTTTACACGATACGATCTGCCGGCAAAAGAACCCGCCGACCCCGACCCGCAGCATCCAATAAAAAATTGGAGCCTGATGAACGAGATCAACCAAAAGGGCCTGCGCCCGCAGGATAAGCCCGTACCGATAAAACAGCTTAGCAAGCACGATCAGGATATGATCGCGGGCTATTATCCGGAATTAATGCACTAAGTTTACTTTTAATATTTCCTGTCTGCTATGAATAAAAATTTGGTCCGTTTGCCACTATTCTTGTTTGCCCTTATCGGCAGCTGCAATTTATTTGCGCAGTCAGCTGCTTTGCCCACAAAATGGACAAAAACCGCAATGGAGGCAGCTGTCCCACTTTCCGAATATCCAAGGCCACAATTGCAACGGGCAGATTGGATGTGCCTGAATGGCAAATGGGATTATGTTGGAGGTAAAGAGGCTGCTAATGCGGCTGATCCAAAAGAACCGGTCGCATTCGTCAAAGCGGAGCGGATACAGGTTCCGTATTGCCCGGAGTCGGCGCTATCGGGTATACAGCGTAGGCAGGAGATCAATATGTGGTATCGCCGGAGTTTTGAAATTCCCTCCGGCTGGAAAAACAAACACGTTATTATTCATTTTGAAGCTGCGGCTTTTCACACCACGTTGTTTGTAAATGGCCGCAAAGCAGGGACGCATGCCGGTAGTTACGATGCGTTCGACTTTGATCTCACTCCTTACCTGACAAATGGGAAAAATATATTGACGGTTGCCGTTCAGGATTTGAATGACGGTCGTGTTCCCTCAGGTAAAAGCGGCCCGCGTGGTGATTATACCTTTTGCTCGGGCATTTGGCAGACTGTATGGCTGGAACCTGTGGAGAAACTCCATATAGATAATATCCGCCTATTGCCTGACCCCGCGAACAACCGCTTAAAAGTTGAAGTAAATACAAAAGGCAAGGGTATGGTAACCGCAGAAGCTTATGATGGGAGCGACCTTGTAGCTAAAGCGGAATCAACAGATGGAACTTATTTCTACCTGCCTGTAAAATCTCCTAAACGCTGGTCGCCGGATGATCCGTTTTTGTATGACCTTACCATCAGCCTGAAGGATTCGCACGGCAACGTTACCGATAAAGTAAAGAGTTATTTCGGAATGCGTGACATTAAACTGGGTAAGGTTAATGGGGTGATAAGGCCAATGATAAATGGCAAATTCATCATGCAGCTAGGCTTACTTGATCAAGGTTATTGGCCTGACGGTGTACTGACCGCGCCAACGGAAGAAGCGCTTAAATCTGATATGCTGTTCGCCAAAAATGCGGGCTTCAATCTCATACGGAAGCATATGAAAACCGAACCGCAGCGTTTTTATTACTGGGCCGATAAACTGGGGCTATTTGTCTGGCAGGATATGCCGGCCGCCTGGTATCAAAATGAAGATACTGCCAAAACGCGGGGCGAATACCGCAAAGAATTGAAAACGCTTATCGATCAGCACTATAACTCGCCATGTATCATTACCTGGGTGCCTTTTAATGAGAACTGGGGCGCATTTGATGTAAAGAATATCACCAATTGGGTGAAAAAATATGATCCGTCGCGGTTGGTTAATGGTAATTCCGGCTTTAACAATAATCCGTCTTATCAAAAAGCTTACGGCGATCCCGGTAACGGCGATTATGTAGATACCCATATTTATGTTGGCCCGTACGACGCTTCGGTACCCGATGAGCACCGTGCCGCATCGTTAGGCGAATTTGGCGGCGTGGGCCTATTTGTGCGCGACCATATGTGGCCCGTACAAAACAATGCTTATGATTATGAACCCACCAAAGTAAGACTGACCGATCGCTACGTATTCCTGTTGGAGGAAGTAGATCAATTGATGAATTATGAAGGCTTAAGCGTAGCCATCTATACCCAGACTACTGATGTTGAACACGAAATAAACGGTATGCTTACCTATGATAGGGTTGTCGAGAAAATGGAAACTAACAGAGTTAGGGAAGCAAATGAAAACGTAATTAAAGACAGTTATAAAATGACGCCGTAAAAATTCAAACATTCTTCCTAAACAGCCTTTTAATAAACCGAAGAAATAATTGCTGAAAATTGATTCTTAATTCGGGAGCCTTAAGTGTAACACCGCATTTGTTTCTACGCCCGTTATTTTTTCGGTGGCGGGTGTTACATAGTAGGTGTCGATAGCTTCGAGCAGTTCTGTGATATTGGTGATCGATCCATATTAGTTTTCCTCGATAATAAGCGCGTTGATAATAGGGCTGCCGTTTGCCGAACTGATGGTTAAGGTGATATCTCCGCCGGAATTAGGTACGATGGCATCGAATTCCAGGAAGAAGGTGTTGTTTCGCGGGTTACCGGACTGGACAGCAGAACCATTACAGCTAACATCCACTGTCCACGGATCTCCATCTCCTGTATCTCCATGGCAGGTTTTTAGTGTATATGTTTTCGAGCTATCAAAACCTGACATCACTAATGCAAACGAACCATTATTATCGCCGTACCACTGTTTACTTGTTACTTCTATCGGGAAGTAGTCGTTATACGCTGTATTATCGATAGCTGTATAATAAATATTTTGATCCGACGCTACTAACATGCTCCAACCTGTCGATACTCCATTAATTGCTGATAGGGGTGCCGGGGTACCAAGATCTGAAGCGGATAAACTGTTCCGGCCATTGTAGACGAGGCCGCCGTAAGAGTTCACCACCATGCAAGCATATTTAGTTGTAACCGGAATCTCTATGATGATGATGCCATTGATAACAACCTCGCCCGTCGCTTCAGGAGACAATTGACCCAAAATGGTACCGTCGCTCGCAGCAGGAATATTATTAGAAGTAAACACTTGTGGTCTCGTTCTGCCATCTGCGCCCTGGTCGCCATCCAGACTAAAGCTTACCCATTGTAAACTGATTGCCCAGCCCGGCGATGGCGTAAAGCAATTTTCACCGAGGATAGGAGAATATGATTTATGGGCAATAAAATGGGGCTACATCTGGTTTCCAGGAAATAAGTCTCCTGGAACAGGAAAACAATTACTGGACGAATGGACGAATAAGCACAACGATCCGCTTTACTTTTACGGGCACGAATCTGCCGGTTATGATCCCCGTATACAAACGGAAGACATAGGTGATAATGCAATGAAAGCAGGCACTTATGGTATCGCAAACTTGAAAAAGACACTCCCTAATCTGGCAGCATGGACTGCCGAAGTGCCTTGTTGCTTTATGAATTTGTGGTTACATATGAGAAGATCAATAAAGAGAAAGCATCGCCTGCAATGCACCGCGTGTTACTAGTATTGCCAATTTTGTTTACCAAGGAATTGATTCAAAGTGCAAATGGAAGATCTAATAATGTGAAAGGTTTTTATAATATACTCGAAGATAATCGGTTTTTGTTCGAACTTATTCCAGGCAAAGCCAACAGTATGCTGGAAAAAACTTTGTTTTCTTTATCAATATGTCACCAAAGTAATCTGATTGATTCCGATTTTGAGAATAACCTTGTGATGAGTAATCTCAGCGCACCACGGCAAAAATATACAGCGCCGACCGGCCTATGGTTTTTTGGCACGTTTTAAGATAGGGGCCCCCCCACCGGCGCTAGCAGCATATCGCGGCGCGCAAAAGAGTAGGACCGTTTGTGTTTGTGGACGAGATGAAGTCGGCGATGGTGAAAAGGCTGGAAGAGGAGTGAGGGAAATAAAAATCTAAATGATTGGAGCCAGGCGCCCATAAACCGAAAAAAACTTCCTCATAGCGAATCTTTATGAACTGATTTAAACTTTGTTCGTATAAGGCAGTTATATATTTGCAGGATGGCTCATGAAGAAAATTTAAAAAGCAAACGCTCAGGTGCGCTCGATCTGTTCCGGTTTCTGGCCGTATTGGTTGTTTTTTTAGCGCACTACACTGATACGTTTAACTTTATATATAATATTGTACCTGCCAATTTGAAATGGAGTCCTGTTTCCCGGTATGGCAGTTGTGCGTTGCTGATATTTTTTATGATCAGTGGTTACGTGGTGACCATGACATCCGTGAAAAGGAATTTAAAGGACTTTCTCATCGCCAGGCTGTCCCGTATATACCCCTTATTCTGGGTGAGTTGTATCATCGCTTTTGCGCTGCCCCGGCTTATACATGATCATACTTACTTAACCTATTCCACCGTAAAGCAGCTGTTGTTTAATATGACCATGGTGCCGCAGGTTTTCAGGTATGAAATGATTAATCCGGTGTATTACACATTACTCATCGAACTTGTTTTTTATTTTTTTATCGCGTTTATTATCCTGTTTAAACTGTGGGATAAAATATTGATCGTTCTTAGCGTTATCCTTGCCTATTGTTTGGCCTACAGCCAGGATATCACCGCATCGCTTCACATATTTATTCCGCCGTTTTTGGCAGGCATGCTATTTTACTTTATCAAAATAAAGTATAAAACCGTATGGAAGTTATACGCCTTATTAGCTGTAAATTATTTCTGCACGCTAACATCGGGCAGGTTCCTGGTGCTCACACTTAGCCAGTATTACAAAAATCCCGATGCACTTAATGTTTGGACAATGACCATCATAATTACTTGTATATATGGGTTATTATATCTTATCACTATAGCAAGGCCTGTTATAAAGGATAGTAAATTTACACGTGTATTGGGCGAGATCGCTTATCCTTTTTACTTGTTCCATGTTTACTTTTTGTTTTGGTACTGGTATTTTAGCAAAACTGTGCAGCCCGATGTGTTATTATTAGCTATTTTGGCTGTTGTACTGCTTGTATCATGGGGCGTAAACGTTTGGGTAGAGAAACCTTTGTCTAAATTAACCAGCCACATCTTATATTTAATTACCGGCTTATTCGGCAAATCTAAAAATGAAAAAGAGTACCTACCTCGCAACGAGCCCCCACCATTATAAGTCGTTAAATTTAAATAACGGCCTTCCGCAAAAATGGGAAGATGGTATGCGTACGCATGGGGGCAAGGGCACCTATGAATGGTGGTACTTTGATGCGCACCCTGCCGACGGTTCAAAAATAGTTATCGTTTTTTATACCAAAGCCATGACAGCCGTAAACAAACCGCTTGCGGCCTACGCCACTTTAAATATTGATTACCCTGATGGTACGCGGATAGAACGTTACTTACCTTCCACTACATTCAAAGCCTCAAAAGATGCGTGCGATGTAACGATTGGTGATTGTTATTTCAAAGGCGACCTGACCAATTACCACATCCACCTTGAAGGCCCTGACCTGAGTTTAGATATTACCATTGCCAATAAAGCGGATAGCTGGCGCCCCGAAACAGGGCATTTTTATTTTGGCGATAAAGGCTCTTTTTTCGCATGGCTGGTTGCGGTGCCTAAAGGCAACGCGCAAATAAATTACCGGGTTGCCGGTAATGAAGTTGAAACGGCAGGCACCTGCTATCATGATCATAATTGGGGCAACAAAGGCATCCATAAGCTCATTAATCACTGGTATTGGTCGCGCTCCGAACTGGGGACGTATACTCTGATTGCCTGCCAGATAGTCCCTGATAAAAAATATGGTACCGCGCCCGTAAACATCATCCATATAATTAATGATGGTAAAACAATACCTACCCGGCCAGATCACCTGGAGCTACTCAAAACCAATCCTGAATCCGGCCTCGGCGGTAAGCCGGTTTACAACCAACTGCTTTTCCGGTATAACGATAACGATACCCGTTTTAACCTGCAACTGAACAGGAACAAAAACATTATGGATATTTACCTGATACAGCCCGAATCAAAAAGAAAACTGGCTAAACTGCTCACAGGTTTCAACGGCGTTTATATGCGGATAACAGGCGAAGCAAAACTGGACATATACACCGGCGAAGATGTAGCCGAAAGTTATACAAACGATAAGTCGATTTGGGAGCTGATGTATTTCGGGAAAATGTATTAAGCCAGTATTTTAGAAAAAACCTTCATCAGCATATAATATCCATCTTTAATATTATACCATAAGATTTTATGGAACATCGCCAGGTGGATACACAGCACTATCCAATCCATAGGCTGCTTAGCCGCAGCATATATTAATAAAGAAACAGGGAAGAACAGGGAATAATAATCCAGCATCAATAATTGAAAATAGCTATCCTTTGGGGTAAAAATGGTGATGATAGGCGAGTGAAACAGTCTGCTTCTCGATAACGCAAACACAAAATAAATAGCCAGGAATATAACCGGAAGTAATAACCTCAACTGCAAAAGCACAGCTGTTAGCGCCAGCAGCTCAATAACAATTACCACCCGCGCCCATTTTTTAAATGATGCCGGGTCAGTACCGGCTGCAAATGTATCTATACCCGATTGCAGGTCATTGTCCCTGTCAAGGAACTGGTGCCATAGGATGCTCCTGATACCATAAATTAACGATAGGCTTCCGGCTGCACACAGCCACAATACGTCAACTTTTGAACCCGAATTCCAGTTAATAACTGCGATAGAGAATAATACAGGAAAAAAATGCTCGGCCGAGGCGCAGGATATTATCCCCCATATGCCCAGCTTTTTTAAGCGCACCGGTTCAAATGAATATAAGCTTATGGCTAACGCTATAAGCAGGTAAAATACTACCCCGTAAATATTCGGATAGATAAACGCTGCCGCTATCAATACAAGCCCCAGCGATGATAGTACCAGCAACAAGCGCATAAAAGGACTTAACCGTTCCATCATGTTTGATTTTCCGCATGCCCGGTCTATCTCAAGGTCGGTAAAATCATTTATTATACTTGCGTACACCGCTATAGCTATCAAGCTGGCAAATATCATTAAAAACCCGGGGGCCAGTAACTTAAACAGCGATGCATTGGCCATTATAGCGGTAGCATAAGCAAGCGAAAGCACCTGCGGGGTTTTATGGTCCCACCATTCATGCGAACGTGTTAATTGTGCTAAACGCATAGCTTTTCAGGCTTAGTTACTGTCTGGTAAAAATTGCGACAGGTGTGCAATAAATTCTCTTTCGGGCGATGCCGGTACAATGGCTGCTATATCTTTAGCGGCCTGCTTTCCCATGGCCTCCCAATTATCGCGCTGTTCCCAGGCGCGTTCCATGGCCTCGTCAAAAGTTTCTTCGTAGGGATAGCCGCTAAAAGCTGTTACATTCTCTTTAATTAATTCAGTATTGCCGCCAGCTTTCGAAATGATCGCTATCCTTCCCGCAGCCATAGCTTCAACCATCGACAGTGGTAAACCCTCACTGCGCGAGGGAAGAATAAGCGCATGATGATCGCGCCACAAAGCATCCATATCTTTTACCTGGCCCGCAAAAGAAACGTTGTTGATATTAAGCAATGCAGCCATATCCTTCAAACCCTGCTCATCAACACCCGAACCAACAAAAGTTATAGTAACCGGCCTGTCCCGCCATTTCTGTTGGTTCATAATGCGCAGTAAAATGTCCTGTCCTTTATCAAGCACAAACAGTCGGCCCACACAGGCCAGCTTTATCCCATTTTCGGTACCTGGGTAAGGCTGCACTTTACCAATCTTCAGGGGGTTAAATAAAATATGGCCATTGTTTAGCCTTATGCCAAACTGTTCTTCAGTTAAACGCAAATTATGTTTGGAAACAAAATAAAACGCCTTTGCCTTGCGCATAATCTCGGTCATCGTCCCCCTGTCAAGGTGGAACGGCCAATAAAAATCAACCGCTTTTTGGGCGATCAGCACGTAGGGGATAGCAAGTGAGCGGCAGGCATCGGCATAACGAAGCCCGTCAAAATTTATCCCCTGCGATACAATAGCAAACACAGGAGCATCAGCCTTTAGCAAATCCGATAAATTATTTACCCAGGGGTTTTTATTAAATGTAAGATAATTGACCTCTCCTTTAATTTTGTCCGCTATCCGTATAAAGTTGCGTACCAGGAATGATTTACGATTGTCGAAATTGCGAAACAATACCCCCTGCGCAGCCAGCTTAATAAACTCAGGGTGTTTTGCATTTATATTGCTTTTGTAAACGATCACCTGGTAACCTTTGGCTATTAAAAAGGGTACACTGCGGCCCCATAACTCTTCGCTGCCGCCCCAGTCTTCGGTGCACGACGATATAATGGCAATATTCTTTTTGGTTTTTTCGGTGGCGGATGTCCCCATTTTAGTCGGCTATTTCAAGATCTGATTTTTTGAATAATTTGGCATAATCACCTTCCATAGCTAATAGCTCTTCATCGGTTCCCTGCTGCTGTATCCTGCCGTTAGAAAGTACATAAATGTAATCAGCATGTTTAACTGCCGAATGCCTGTGACTGATGATAAGCGCCGCCCGGTTACCAATATGCTGCCTGAAGGAATTAAAAAGCTCGTTTTCAGCCACTGCATCAAGCGCGCTGGTAGCCTCGTCAAGTATAAGGAACCTGGATGGACTATACAGCGCCCTTGCAGTTGCCAGCTTTTGCCACTGGCCAATACTTATTTCATGCCCGTCCTCAAATACTTTACCCATCATGGTATCATATTTATGCTCAAAATTCTTAATATAATCATCGGCCCCCGAATGTTTGGCAGCGGTCACCATATCATCCGGGTTTGGATTAGTCCTGTCAATATCCCCAAATCTGATATTGTCACCCGCGGTGAAATTGTATTTACAAAAATCCTGGAATACCGCGCTTATCTGTTTCCTGTAATCCTGCTTTGAATAATTGCGGATATCCTCATTGCCCAAAGTTATCATACCCGAACTTGGTTCATACAAGCGGCAAAGTAATTTTATCAGCGTTGTTTTACCGGCCCCGTTAAGGCCCACCACGGCAATTATCTTTCCTGATGGCAGTGTTAAATTAATATCTGTTAAAACCGGCTTATTGGTGCCATGATAAGTAAAGCCTACATTTTTTAATTCAATGTTTACAATGGCGTTATCGGGTATAGGTTTTACATCGCCCTCTTCGGCTGTTTCTTCCTTAAGGTCGAAAAGCTCAAATATGCCGGCAACAAATATATTATTCTGATAAACTACTGCTATGCCCGATGCTATGGTTTGCAGCAGGTTAAATATCTGTGGGAAAATGAACAAAAACACGGTAATATTCCCCATAACCGACCCGCTATTGATAGTGCTTATCATAATATAGCCCAGACATACAAAAAAGCCCAGGTTAGCCACCGCTGCCGTAGCCGCCTCGCCAATTGTGCGGTTATAACTTATTTTCAATCGCTCGTCCAGCAAACCCATCCTTATATTATAATATTGTTCTTTAAAGTAGCTGCCTAAATGATAGGCCCGTACTTCCTTAGCCGTAACATCAGAGGTGATCAGGGTGCTTAAATAGGATGTTTTACGCTCAGTAGCCGTGTGCTTTATCCGCAATGTATTGGCTTTGTCCGAAAAATATATCTTCACCAGTAAGGTAGGCACCACAAACAAAACCAGCATGGGTAACAATATCCAGTTAATAGTTATCAGCATTACGCCCGCACCTAATAAACTCAAACAATTCTTTACAATGTCCAATAAGGATATGATCACCAGGTTAGGCCGGTATGAACCCGCATCTTTGGCCCTTTTCAGTATGTCGAAATATTCAGGGCTCTCATAAAAAGATACTTCAAGGTTTGCGGCTATTTCATGTATCTTATCGTCAATGAGTTCTGATACCCTCGCAGCCTGTATTTCAGAAATGTAAGCCGAGATGGCGCGGATAACATAATACAAAACCCCTATAACAGCAGCTATTGTAGTGTATTTTACAATAAGCATTTCTTTTGCCGTACCTGTTAGCTGGGTTTTTGTAAAAACATCTATCAGTGTTTTTAATGAATAAAGGGAACCCAGCATAAAAGCGGTTTCCAGAATGATCATCAATATAGCTATGATGGTCCAGCCCCTGGCTATTAGCCATACCAGCTTAACTGTGCGCCCTACATTAAGGTTAGTGCTTAGTCTTTTTAATTTACCGGCTATACCATTAATCATAAGTAATTATACGCGGTTAATGAGCTTAAGTTTAATAGTGAATATAGTCTTTTGATATTGCAGGGATAAGGGCCGCTGCCTAATCATCCCTTTTCTGCTGTAATTTGAATAAAAGATCCCTCCTGTGGCGGTGGAACCCGAAGAATATAACAGTAGGCACAGTTAGTAAGGTTATTATATTGCTGATCTTCATCGATTCATGCATTAACATCAGGGCCTTACCAATATTACGGTTGCGAAAAACACGGTGCTTGGCCAGCTCAACATACCCTCTTATACAACGCTTATTTATCACCTTGCGTTCGCTTTTGCTAAGGTGGTCATAATAACGGTTCAAAAAAGTGCGGTTATCTTCAATATAAAATAATTCCAGCAATTCGTTCCGAACCCGGCCGTCAAAAACGTTATTATTATTAACGTGCTTATACCACAATTTATTCAGCGTAAACGCCGCTTTACATTCTTTGTTGAAAATGATCATATCCAGGTACATGCACCAATCATCGCCAACGTGGATATCTTCGTTCCAGCCCGAAATAATTGATGATTTACGCATAACCACAGCCGATGAAGGCGAGGGGCAGGTATCAAGGTAAAGTTTACGCAGCTGATCATTCGGCAGGGGATACCAGGCGTTGTTCTCGTTTTTTAGGTAGGGTTGCAAAGCCCGGTCCTGCAATAAAAAATCAGTAAATCCACCTTCCGGCAATTGTTGGTTCCAATTGGTGAAAACAAAATCAAGTTTATCCTTTTCCAGTTTTGTAACGCAAAATTCAAGGAAATTAGGATCCCATTTATCATCAGAGTCAAGTGAAGCTATGATTGTTCCTTTAGCATGTTTTAGGCCGCCATTGCGTGCAGAGGCTTGCCTGCCATGTGGCTGTAAAACATATTCAGCCTGGGGGTATTTTTTTACAACACTTTCAGTTTCATCTGTAGACCCATCATCAATTACCACAAGCTGTATATTGGGATACGTTTGTGCTAAAGCGCTCTCAATTGCGGTAGATATGTATTGCGCCCTGTTATATGTCGGTATAATTACAGTAACTAAAGGTAATTTATCGTTCATTTATATAGCTGTAAAGCAGGTCGCAAATCATAACGGGTTTGCTTATATTTCCCCGCCTTTATTTCTGTTATTATGTTAGTATTTTCCTTATCGGCAAATATAGCCCAAATTATCGGACGAAAAAATAAGGTTCGGCTTGAAACGAAGGAACGTTGCTATGCGTTTTACACTACATATATAGCACGAAACCGGTTGATCCGGTGAGTTTGCTCCTCGTTTATTTATACGGATGATAACCCTGAAAAGTTTAAATTTTTTAAAGATAAACATTACATGCATGCATTGGAGTATTCCGTATAATTGCAACCCAAATATAAATCTATGAACCGACTAGCTTTTAAAATGAAATTATTTCCGGGTTGCGCGCAAGAATACAAAAAACGTCATGACCGGCTATGGCCAGAGCTTTTACAATCACTTAAGGGTGCCGGGATCAAAGAATATTCAATTTTTCTGGATGAGGAAACAAATTACCTTTTCTCGACACTAAGAGTAGATGACATGGAGGAGTTTGAAAAACTACCCACATTGGAAATAATGCAAAAATGGTGGAAGTATATGGCTGATATAATGGACACAAATGCTGATTATTCGCCTGTAGCTACAGAATTAAATGAGGTATTTTATCTGCCTTAATACAATGATAAACTAACTCAAAGTTACTCATAAAAAGTAAGTGAATTTTCCTTGCGGTAAATGCCGGATCAGTAGGCAAAATGGCTCGATTTTAAAATTTATCGATTTAGTAAAAAAAAAACAAAATTGGCGTGACGCATCAGTGCTGGAAATAAAAAAATTTTGCTGTTGTAACTTTTCTGTTAACTTAGTTTTTTATAAACCAATTTTTTGCCAATAGTGACGTCAGATAATGATTTAATCGGCTTGCTTAAATCGGGCGATCAGAACGCGTTTACAGTTCTGTATAACCGGTATTGGCGATTAATTTATGCGCACGTTTATAAAATGATTCGTGATGAGGACGAGGCAAAAGATATTCTTCAAGATATTTTTAGTAATTTATGGTTGAATTCCGATCGCGTGCCTCAACAAGAAAATTTGCTTTCATATTTGTATGTTATTGCCCGAAATAAGGTGCTGAATGTTATCCGTCATCAAAAATGCCAGGATGATTATTTCAACTCCTTAGCAAAATATGCCAGTGAAATCAGCGAGGAAACCATGCAATATTTGGATGAACGCGATCTGATGGCCGCTATTGAAAAGGAAATAGCTGCTTTGCCGCCAAGGATGCGCCAGGTATTTGAAATGAGCAGAAAAGAACACTTATCTTACAAAGAGATCGGAAAGCTCCTGGGAACTTCAGACGAGACTGTAAAAAAACAAGTAAGCAAATCGCTAAAGGTTATTCGTTACAATCTGAAGGAAGCCGGAGGGGCGGCAATGATCTTACTGTTGCTTTCGCGATAATCCTAACTATCATTAAAATCATCATGCTGTAAATCAGATAAGTGATTCGTTTCTCCCACATATTGTAAAATTTATTTTATACTGCGATACCCCTTAGGTATGCTATCAGGTGTTTTACTTATATAAACCCAATTATAAGTAACCATTTTATGAACCAGCAAGAAGCGGAGCAGCTTATTGATAAATATCTTAAAGGTATAGCTACCCCGGAGGAGCGTATTCTGATTGAACGTTGGTATAATAAAATAAGCGAAGAAAAGTCATTGTCAAACGACGATGATTTCGAACACTTATCCGCGCAGCTTTGGCAAAACACCCTGGAGGCTGCGAACTTAAAGAACAAATCTAAAAAAACTTTCCGGCTTTGGCCTGCGGCGGCAGTCGCTGCATCTGTAAGCATATTTTTACTTGCCGGTATTCATTTTTTTGCGATCCGCAAAGTAAAAACCGCAAACAACATTGTTGTGCGTCATCAATCACCAAGGGAGATATTACCGGGTGGCAACAAAGCTATGCTGATTTTGGCAAGTGGAAAGCATATATCGCTTGAGGATAATAAAAAAGGAGAGATAGCAAAAGAAGGTAACGCCATTATTCATAAAAATGCAGCCGGGCAGGTTAGTTATCAAGCCCAGGCGCCAGACTCTGAGTTTGCCTTTAATACGCTTATTACGCCACGAGGCGGCCAGTATTCAGTTATATTAGCTGATGGAACAAAGGTGACGCTTAATGCGGCCTCATCGCTTAAATATCCCACAAACTTTAACGGTTCCTATCGCGAGGTTGAACTTTCGGGAGAAGGTTATTTCGAAGTGGCCCATAATCCGCAGAAACCCTTTAGAGTAAAAAGCAATGGGCAGACCATCGAGGTACTGGGCACTCACTTTGATATCAATTGCTATTCAAACGAACCTTTTGTGAGAACTACATTATTACAGGGCAGTGTAAAAGTAAGCTCGGAACAAGGGAAAGTGCTGCTGCAGCCGGGAGAACAATCACGTTTAGATGTTAGTGGAAAAAGTGCTTTGGAAGTTGCCAGGGTGAACACCGATGAAATTATCGCATGGAAAGACGGACTGTTCAGATTTAAAGAATCTTCTATTAAAGAAGTAATGCGTAATGCCGAGCGCTGGTATAATGTTGATGTAAGTTATACCGGGAACGGGCCGAATATAAAGATAACGGGTAGCATGTCAAGAAATGTAAATTTCTCAGGCTTTGTTAAGTTGCTTGAGTTTGAAGGCGTTAAATTCAATATAAAAGATCATAACGTAGTAATAACCAATTAGTATAGGTTTATGAGGAAGCTCATATTAATATTATTGCTGCAATACCAATTAACCAATTTATTAACCTAAAGAAACCAAATGAGAAAAGAAAAATTTTACTACTAAGCTAACCGGACCCTATGTAAAAAAATAACCGGCAGGTGTTCCCGCACCTAACCGGCTGATTATTTGGGTCCCCAATCATCGTACTGACGAATTGAATTAAGCATTTAACCCAAACATTACGAATGTATGAAATTTAAATCAAAGCCCCGCGCTATGCGAAAGGGCATGTTCAAACTATTTATGACTATGAAGTTAGTCGTTGTAATTATCATTTTAACTGTCCTCCAGGCCGGGGCAAAAAGTATCGCTCAGGTCATAACTATCCATCAAAAAAATATCCCGCTGGATAAGGCACTGACGCTAATTGAAACTAAAACCGGTTATCATTTTATTTATGATACTCAGTTGGAGCAGTTTAAATCGAATGCTGTAACAGTTGATATCAACAAGGGCAGTATATCTGCCGTGTTGGATCAATGCATAAAAGGTTTGCCGATATCTTATACCATTGAACAGCAAACGGTTGCACTAAAAGTAATAACACGCAGCGCGCCGGTTAATGATCAGTTAGTTGATCAAACCATCACAGGTACAGTTACAGACGAATCAGGGCAGCCTGTCCCGGGTGTGAGTGTCGTGTTAAAGGGCACAAATTTTGGGCAAACCACCGATAACGCCGGAAAGTATTCCATAAGAGTGTCAAATAGCGATGCAGTTTTGGTTTTCTCAAGTATTGGCTACAATACTAAAGAGGTTTCTGTAAGCGGCCGGAATACTATTAATATTTCACTTACCGCTAAAGCCAATGGCCTGAACGATGTGGTAGTTGTAGGTTACGGCACACAGAAAAAAGGAACCATAACAGGTGCCATTGCTACTGTTAAAACAGAAGATTTGACCGTGGCGCCCGTTGCAAGCACTATCAACTCATTAGCCGGGCGTCTTCCGGGATTAATTTCCCAGCAATCCAGTGGCCAGCCGGGTGCTGATCAGGCTTCGATCAGTATACGTGGGTTTGGCCAGGCAATATGGATCGTTGACGGTGTGGAATCGGACTTTAACAATATCGACCCAAATCAAATCGAATCGATTAGTATACTTAAAGACGGCGCCGCATCTATTTATGGTGCACGTGCCGGTAACGGTGTTGTATTGGTTACCACTAAACGTGGTAAGGAAGGTACGCCCGATGTTACATTTAATTCATCATTTACCTTACAGGGCAATACCTACATGGCAAAACCCGTTAGTTCGGCCGAATATGCGCAACTGGAAAACGAAATGTACGGTAATGAAGGTAAACAGTTGCCTTATACTCAAGATCAGATCAATAAGTATGCAGCCGGCAATGATCCTGCCTACCCTAACACCAACTGGCAAAAAGTGGCAACCATACCTTTAGCTCCGCAAAACAACCAAAACGTGTCTGTTCGCGGTGGTTCGGATAAATTAAAATATTTCGGATTTTTCGGCTACCTGGATCAGAACCCTATTTGGCGTAACAATGGTGGGGGCTATAAACGCTACAACGTTCAATCGAATATCGACGCGAATATAACTAATAACCTTTCTATACAAGTTGATCTTTCAGCTATAAATGAATACAGGTCGCAACCTGTACGCGGTGAAAGCGCGGGTATTAATACACTATGGCAGGATTTATGGAACTCATTACCGATCTACCCGGCTGCATTGCCCGACCCAACTTTCTATTCTTATGCGAACGGGCAGGGGGTAGGTAGTATCGCGCTTGTTTCCAACGAAGACATTGCCGGTTATGACAAGGTTAACAGCCAGGAATTAAAAGGCACATTTGTTGCCAACTACAAAATACGGGCAATTGAAGGGCTAAGTTTAAAAGCTTTTATAAATTATACGAAGAATTCGTCTACAGACAAAAATTTCTCTAAACCCTATAGCTTCTACACTTACAATTACGATACAAAACAATACACACTTGCAGGTGCGTTGGGTACCCAGGCTCAATTGATTTACCAACTGAATAATGCCGAAAATCTTGATCGCCAATTCTCATTGAATTACGACCATACTTTCGGGCAAAATCATCATATAACCGCGTTGGCGTTGTATGAAGCAATAGATTACAATACGACATATCTTACAGCCGGCAGAACCAATTTTTTAACGGATGAGATCGAAGAGTTATTCGCAGGCGCTACCCAAACTGCCACTGCAAATAGCTCGGCTACTGAAATGGGCCGTGCCAGTTATGTTGGCCGTATTAACTATTCGTACAAGAATAAGTATATACTGGAAACGATTCTTCGTGCCGATGCATCGGCCCAATTCCCGCCTGATCATCGCTGGGGATATTTCCCAAGTGTTTCGGCAGGCTGGCGTTTGGACCAGGAGAATTTTATGAAAAATTCCTCTGCTGTTGATGAATTAAAACTGCGTGCAAGTTATGGCAGTTCAGGTATTGATGCCTTACCAAATGGTATCACCTATCCCTATGTAGCTGGCTATAGTTTTGGCGGCTATTATCTGTTTGGTAATAATACATCCTTAGGTATAGCCTCCACCGGACTTGCCAACCCTAACCTTACCTGGGAAAGGGTGAGTATTTATGATGCAGGTACTGATTTCTCCTTGTGGAAAAGGAAATTGTTCGGTACGGCGGATGTGTTTTACAGGAAATTGTCTGGGATCCCCGTTCAGCCCATCCTGACTTTACCAAGTACGTTTGGCGCTACATTACCGCCGGAAAACCTGAACAGCCAAAACAACAGGGGTTTTGAGCTAAGTTTAGGAACCAGTGGCAATATCGGCCGGCTGCAATACACCGTTATTGGTAATTTATCGTGGGCCCGAGCAAAATGGGCTCATTACGAAGAACCTGTTTACACCGACCCTGACCAAAAAAGGGTTTATCAATTATCAGGACAGTGGACGGACCAGGTTTTTGGTTATAAATCGGATGGCTTATTTACCAGCCAGGATCAAATAAATGCCTTAAAATTTCAATACCCCGGCGGTAACGCCCAACTGCACCCGGGTGATGTTAAATATATTGATGTTAATGGTGACGGTACGCTTGATTGGAGGGATGAAGTTAAAATTGGTAAAGGCACTGTCCCTGAATGGATGACCGGTGCGAATTTCAACCTGAAGTATAAAGATTTTGACTTGCAATCGCTGTTCCAGGGGGCATTCGGGTATTACACCAATGTTAATCTTCAACAGGGGGGTATCAATTTTTCTCAGGTTGTATATGATGAAAGATGGACTCCAGCGAAAAATAATGCATCAGCGGGAGTACCACGTTTGGGTGGCGCATCATCAAATGGTCTTTTCTCCGATTTTTACTTCAAAAAAACAAGCTATTTGCGCTTGAAAAGCCTTGCCTTAGGCTACAATTTACCACATGGGCTTTTGTCAAAGGCTAACATAAAAAATCTCCGGGTTTTCGTTGCAGGTACCAACCTGTTAACTATTAGCTCATTGTCGAAATATGATATCGACCCTGAAGCGCCGACATTTAATAACGGCACGCAAGGCGAAGGTGGATACTATTATCCGCAGCAACGGACCGTATCTATAGGACTGAATGTAACACTGTAAATAAAGAAATTATGAAAAGATTAAATATGCTGCTTGTTATATTGGGGGTGGGGATGCTTTTTTCATGTAACAAAGAAGTACTCAATAAAAAGCGCCTTGATGTTATTTCAGAAAATCAAGTGTGGCAAGATCCTGCATTAATAAACGCTTACTTAACCCAAATATATTATGATATGCCATGGCTGGGAAATGATTGCAGCGGCAATGGGTTGAATGGCGATGCCGCCTGGCATTTCTCTGATATAAATGATATTTCAGATGAAGCATTTCCACAATATCGCGACTGGAACCCCAGCAACGCGTTTACCTATAAATACGGCAATCTGAATATTGGAGGTGATCCTAACCTTGATTGGTGGGGCTATAACACCATACGCGAGATCAACCTGTTTATTCAAAACGTTCCAGGTTCTCCGCTGGCCGATAATATTAAAAAATCGAAGCTTGCCGAGGCACGTTTTTTAAGGGCGTTCTGTTATTTTGCATTGGTTAAGCGTTATGGAGGCGTTCCGCTAATTACAACCGTTCAGAACGTATCTGACCCCAAATCCGATCTTTATCCTAAAAGGGCTACTGAGCAAAGTGTGTACGATTTTATTATTTCAGAAAGCGATGCCTGTTCAAACGACCTGCCTGAAGTTGTGAGTGCCGATAGCCTTGGTCATCCCTCGAAATACGCTGCTTTAGCACTGGAAAGCCGTGCTGCTTTATATGCCGGCAGTATTGCACAATTTGGTACCGTACAGTTAGACGGCGTAGTGGGTATACCGGCAAGTGCAGCAAACACTTATTATCAAAAATCCTCTGCCGCATCGCAGGTTATTATAAAAAGTGGTAAGTATGCGCTTTACAATGGCGATGCAGATAAAACAACAAACTTCAGGAATATTTTCCTGGTGAAAAACAATAGTGAGGTTATTTTCTGTAAAAAGCATGATGCCAATAACGAACTTTCAGGTGGTAATGGCTGGGCCGTGGATTTCTTCAACTGCCCCCGCCCCGAGGGATGGGGCCGTGGATTATATGACCAAGCCTACCTGGAGTTAGCCGAATCATTTGAAAAAACCGATGGCACGTCTGGCAAATTAGATCGTACCGCTATTCAACAGGGTCTGTATACTATAGATCAGGTTTGGGGTAACAGAGACCCACGCTTTTATGCCACTTTTTATACCCAGGGAAGCTCATGGAAAGGTAATACACTTGATTTTCATGCAGGTCTCCGTTTACCCAACGGGACAATCCAAACAACAGGGGCTTATAATGGCATACCAGCAACCGGCGACCAGGATTACCAGGGTACCGGTATTGGCGAGTTAAAGTACCTGGATGAAAGCCATGATAATATGGCTGGAACCAATTCCGGCTGGGCAACTTCTTCTTCAGACTGGCTGATCTTCCGTTATGCTGAAATCTTGTTAAATGATGCCGAGGCTTCATTTGAATCAGGAAATGCAGCTCAGGCACTTATCGATATTAACCAGGTCAGGAGCCGTGCAGGTGTTGCACCGCTTATTACCGTAACCCGCGACGCCATACATAATGAGCGGAAGGTTGAATTAGCCTTAGAGGGCCATCGCTACTGGGATGTTAGGAGATGGCGTACAGCCGTTGCCGATCTTTCGGTACGTTGGTCTGGTATTCGTTATATATTGGATGCTGCAAGTGGAAAATATCAAATACAGATCATAAATAATGTTGACGGAACTTCAAATATTCCGCAGTTCAGGCAGGAAAATTATTATCTGCCAATAACCATCGAAAGAACAGCCAATAACCCAAACTTGGTTGAGAACCCTGGCTACAAATAAAAAATCTATTGCAGGGGATAAAGCATTTATCCCCTGCAATTATATATTATCATCTAACTATATCGATTATGTTTAAGTACAAATTATTATGTGCCGGCGTATTGGTTTTTTGTTTGAGCAACCTCGTTGCGTTTAAAACATTATGTCAGCAAAAAACTGGTAAGTACCAGGTCGGGGTCTACTATTTTCCTAATTATCACTTTGATAAAAGGAACCAGCAACGGCTTGGAAAAGATTGGACGGAATGGAAGTTAATAAAAGAAGCGAAGCCACGTTTTCCCGGCCATGATCAGCCCAAAATTCCATTATGGGGATATACGGACGAAGCAGATCCCAGGGTAATGGCACAAAAAATAAACGCGGCATCTTCACATGGTATCAACGCATTTATTTTCGATTGGTATTATTATAACGATGGGCCGTTCCTGGAAACAGGCCTGGAAAACGGTTTTATGAAAGCCAAAAACCGCGACAAAATGAAGTTCGCCATTATGTGGGCCAACCATAACTGGCTCGATATATTTCCCGCAACTCATGGCAAAGCCGGGAAACAGCTTTACCCCGGTGTTATAACGCCTGATACCTGGAATAAAATGACCGATTATATCATTACAAAGTATTTCAAAAACCCTTCATATTGGAAAATCAATAATTCGCCGTATTTTTCTGTTTATGATCTGGCTAATTTTATATCCATCTTCGGAACCACTGAAAAAGCCGCGAAAGCAATAGTTGAATTTCGCAAAAAAACTATCGCAGCAGGTTTCAGAGATCTGGACATGAATGCTGTTTTATGGCAAAGCACTACGCTGCCAGGTACAAACACAGTAGCCTCGCCTAATGAAGTAGTAAAAAAGCTCGGTTTTAACTCGGTTTCGAGCTATGTATGGATTCATCATACTGTTTTGGATCATTTCCCAACCCTTAACTACGATACCATAAAGAACCGGTATTTCAAATATGCATTAAACGCGTTTAAAACGCTTAGTGTTCCATATTATCCAAATGTATCGATGGGATGGGACCCTACGCCGCGAACAAACCAGTCAACGCCTTGGGGAAATTACGGCTACCCTTATACGCCGGTAATTGTTGGAAATACACCGGCAGCATTTAAGAAAGCATTGTTTGAAGCCAGAACCATGTTAGATAAATATGCCCGGGGCCCTAAAGTATTGACCATTAACTCATGGAATGAGTGGACCGAAGGGAGCTATATAGAACCTGATAATGTTCACAAGTTTCAATACCTGGATGCTATAAAAGCGGTTTTTGGCACAAAATAATTAGTACTAACATGAGAAAATTTATTTTTTGTAAGCTACAGCTTATTGTAGTTTGTATCCCGGCTTTTGCTTTTTCATTACACAAAAAGGTACCTGGAAATTCGACCGGCATTACTGTTCAGCAATGGTGTGTTGCTGAAATAACTTTAAAAAGCGATAAGATCTATATCGATCCGTTGAATGATGTAACTGTTGAAGCGGTTTTTACCGGCCCGAATGGAGAAAAGATCAGTCGCCCTGCTTTTTGGGATGGCAAAAATGTTTTCAGGGTTCGGTTTGCCCCGGTACAAGTTGGCAAATGGACGATGATAACCCAATGCAACGATCAAAACAATGCAGGCTTAAATCGTATATCAGCCACAGTTATCTGCAAACCATATATTGGAAATTTAGAGATTTATAAACACGGCTTTTTAAAAGTAAGTAAAGACGGGCGATATTTTACTTATAACGATGGCAAACCATTTTTATATCTCGGCGATACGCACTGGCTGTATATACATGAACGGTATTTTACATCAAACAAACGAGGAATACCCTCTCAATTTAAATATGTAGTTGATAAGCGCGTTGCCGAAGGTTTTACCGTTTATCAATCTGAAGCTATACAGCACCCTCATTTACAGGTTCTGAAAGACCAGCCTTACATGCATCAGCGGAAAGATGAAGAACCCATCTGTAATTTAAGAGATGGGTTAGATGATAATGATATCCCGGGCTTTAAAAATATTGATCGGAAGTTCCAGTACATCGCACAAAAAGGCCTTGTACATGCAAATTCATCGGTGTGCTGGGCGCTTGACCCGGCTGAATACCCTAAATCATATACTGAAAAGTACATGTACCAATTGGGCCGTTATTGGGAAGCCCGTTATGGTGCATACCCTGTGTTATGGACAATTGCTCAGGAGATCGACAAAAATATGTATGGCCATTATGATTCAGTGACTATTAAAAAATGGTTTGCCGTGGCACAGGGAATAGCAGATAACGATGCCTATGCACATCCTATTTCCGCTCATATGGAGAACACCTCATCAACTACGGCGGCTGATTCCTGGTGGGGCGATAAGTCATTTCATAAATGGTGGGCCGTTCAATGGCAAGATGGGCTTGGTAACGGTATTGCCGCGGTAGGCAAAGTTTTTTGGGACCATAAGCCTATAAAGCCATCTGTATTATATGAATCGGCCTATGAAGGTTTTTGGGCCGATGCACAAGACGCGCTTGCCGCCGGCTATAAAGCATTCCAAAGTGGGATGTTTGGTTATGGTTATGGCGCCAACGGGGTATGGAACGACCTGTATTCAAACAAACCTGCCGACTATGGAACAGATTACGAAATGCCACTTAAATACATGAATTGGTTCGATGGCGCCAATTTGCCTGCGGCGCAAAAGCTTCGCTATCTAATTAAATTTTACAGATCGATAGCCTGGTGGAAATTGGTCCCGCGTTTTGGCGATCAAGCCTGGTCATCATTCGCCGATCAAAAGGAATCCTATCTTGCGTCAATTGGCAATAAGGTATTTGTTGTGCTGTTTGCCAACAAATTAACTTTCACAGGAACGATAAAGAATCTGCAGCCTAATAAGGCTTATAAAGCGCAATGGTTCAATATAAATAATGGAACATTTACTAATATAGGCGTTATAAAATCGCGGGACGGTCAGTATAGAATTCCAAACAAACCAACCGAAGGAAACTGGGTTTTCGTTGCCAGGATTGATAAAAATTGATATGCGGCTTTTCCCGGGAAAGCGATATGTAGCTATGATCCCATTATGCTAAAGATGCCTTGGTGTTGCTCAGGGAGTAGGATATATAAAGGATTATTTCAGGGCTTTCCTGTTATCTCCATCGCTATGGTATAAAAGTTTTAAGTTGACTGGAGAATACGGCGGCCTTAACCACCTAATCCCAAATGTCAAACTGGCAATTCCGTTACACTTTGACCATGTTAAGCTATTGAAAGCTAATTTAATTTGTCTCTACTATCAACACAAATCGGTGCGCTCAAGCAGATGCGATATGCTGATCGAGCCTCGGGCTTATCCGAACAATGAGAGCAATATATCGCTATTATGACTTGTTGACAAAGCGCAAGTGAACTTTTCAGTAGACTTGCAGCGATTATCATGATAGTTCTTGTGGGATAATAGCGGGCTTACCGTTTCAGCAGATATATTATCAATAACGTTCTTTGACCTATTTGAAACGCGATCTTTAATATCCTCAGCGCCTTGCGCATATGTTGCTCAACTGTATTTTCCGATATTTTTAAATAAAAAGCAATTTGCTTATTCGACAACTCCCGCTCACGGCGTAGTCTAAATACTTTTTGGCACATAGGCGAAAGCTTTTGTATCTCATCGCTTAACAGTTGTTCCAGCTCTTTGGTCTCTACATAATTCTGGACACTATTTTCAGCAGGTGTTTTATGCAGGCCGATTGTGTAATCCTCATATTTCTTATGGATCAGATTATGCCGGTATTGGGTAAGCATACGATTTTTAAGAATCGTATAAAGATAAGCCATCAGCGATGTGATTTCATGGGCTGATACCTTGTTATTGAAAAGCGTAATGAAAGTATGTTGTACAAGTTCCTTTGAAATTTCGCGGTCATTCGTTTTTTGTACAGCAATTGCAAGTAACTGCACCGCATATTTATTATACAAATGTTCGAAAGCCAATTCATTACCATCCTGCCATAGCTGAATTAATTCACGATCAGTAAGGGTGCAAAATGTCTTAATATAATTTATGAATTGGTATAACAATGTTACAAAAATTTAACTATCCGTACAAGCTTATCCCAATAGTTAAACCTGTTTTTTAAATTTATTTTTTTGAGGACTAACGGTAAACCGATGATAAAGCGTCTTATTGACACAACAAGATAGCCAGGTCTTTATGTGCGTTTTGTTTTAAACCAATTAAATAATGAACCATACCCGGCTGAATTTTCTACTTAAGCGGTATAAGCGTAATCAATGCACGGAAGCGGAGCTGGCCGAACTGAATGATTGGTTTCACATGCATAACCCCGGAACCAGCAATATGCAAAACTGGCTGGATGAATCGGGTGGGGACGAAAAAATGGCAGTTGAGTTATTTGAGAATTTTAAAGATCAGTTAAGGCCCCAGGCTAAACTGATTGATTTTAGAAGGGCGATTAAAATTGCTGCATCAATTTTAATCCTGGTTTCTGTTTGTTTAATATTTTATACAAGAACGACCCCAAAATATGTGGCGACTGTGCATCAAACGCCTAAATCACAAATAAGGCCGGGCAGCAACAAGGCGGTTTTAACCCTGGCCAATGGGGCGAAAATAGTGTTAAATAACATGGGTAATGGTCATTTAGCGGTACAAAATAGTACGCAGATCATAAAACTGAATAATGGAAGCATCGCTTATACCACAGAAAAGGAACCACTCAATGCTAAAAAAGTATTATATAATACTATGTCCACGCCACGGGGCGGCAAATATGAAATAGTGCTTGCTGATGGTACACGGGTCACACTGGATGCAGCGTCTTCGATCACTTATCCAGTAGCTTTTTATGGAAAGGAACGGCAGGTTACGGTAACCGGGCAGGCCTATTTCCAGGTGGTGCATAATGCCTCCCAACCCTTTAGCGTAGTTGTAAAAGGGCAGGTTATTCAGGATATCGGAACTGCTTTTAACGTAAATGCTTATGATGATGACCCATCTGTAAAAATAACACTTCAGCAAGGGGCAGTAGCCGTAAGCAACAAGTTAAAAACGGTATCGCTGAAGCCCGGCGAGCAAGCTGAGGTAAAAGATGGCGAGCAAAATATCAGCGTTAAAAGCGTTGATGTGAATGAGGCGATAGCCTGGAAAAACGGCTGGTTTATCCTTCATAACGAAAGCATTAAAGACGTAATGAAACAAGCAGCGCGGTGGTACGATGTGGATATTGACTATGAAGGGAATATTATGCCCAGAAAATTCGGGGGGACAATTTCTAAATATAAAGATATTTCTGAACTGCTCGAAAATTTAAAAATAGCCGGAAATATTAAGTACAAAATTGAAGGAAGGAGGGTGATTTTGACTAACTAATTATACATCAGCAACAAATACCAAAAATACCAGAGGTCGCCAAACCTCTGGTATAAGCACAAAGCTTTGTCAGGTATAAATAACCGATATCTCAAACCTATTATTTACTAAAATCCTAACATTCAAATGTATAAAATTTATACAGCATTTCGATGTGGAAAGCTTTTTCGCATCAAGTCCAAACTTTTTCTCATCATGAAATTATCGTTTCTGATACTGATCGCAACGCTTTTACAGGTAAGCGCTTCCACCTTTGCTCAAAAGGTTACCCTTAACAAAACTAATATCACCCTGTTGGAGGCTTTAACAGAGTTGAGGGCACAAACTCAATATAGTATATTATATGAAGAAGATTTGCTCCAAAAGGCCGAAAGTGTAAGCATTCATGTAAAAAATGCTCCGCTTGAGGATGCTTTAAAGCAATGCTTTAACAAACAACCTTTTACTTATGCTATTCATAACCATTCCATCTTGATTACGCCAAAGCCTCAGGAAAGCCAGTCACGTGCAGTTGACCGGGCAAAGCAAGCTTTAGAGGTTGCAGGCAAGGTGACCGATGAAAAAGGGGCGCCTGTAAATGGCGTAACTGTCAAATTAAAGGATTCAAACATCAGTACATCTACGAAAAAGGACGGGACTTACAGCATCAAAATACCCGATGGTACCGGCATACTTGTTTTTTCATCTATAGGTTACAGTACCCAGGAGGTGCCTGTGAATAATAGCCAGCAAGTTAATATCACCTTGAAAGAAGTGGCCACAGGGCTCGCAGATGTGGTTATTGTTGGCTATGGCCAACAAAAAAAGATAACTACCACTGGCGCCATAAGTACGGTAAACGCAGAGGACCTCAAACAGCCCGTCGCCAATATTACAGATGTGATCGTAGGCCGGATCGCAGGCGTTACCGGCGTTCAGCGCAGCGGCCAGCCTGGTTACGACGGTGCTGATATTACCATCAGAGGTATTTCAACTTTTACCAGTAGCGCTCCATTGGTATTGGTAGATGGCGTTGAGCGCGATTTTTCAAATGTCGATCCCGAAGATATAGCCAACTTCAGCGTACTCAAGGACGCGTCGGCAACCGCCGTGTACGGGGTCAGGGGGGCTAACGGTGTTATTTTGATCAATACCAAGAAGGGGAAAATTGGTAAACCGCTCATTAATTTTCAATATGATCAGGGTATTACCCAGTTTACCAAAATTCCGCAATTGGCAGATGGGGTAACCTATATGCAAATGGCCAACGAAGCGTATGAAAGCAGTAACCCTGGTAAGGGGCCCATATATACTCAGGATAGGATCACTAAAACGGCAAACGGGTCCGATCCGGATCTCGACCCAAATGTTGACTGGTTCAATGTGCTGTTTAATAAATTCGGCCAAAACCGCAGAGCCAGGGCCAATGCGACCGGCGGTTCTGAAAACGCGCAATACTATTTATCATTGGGTTATTACGATGAAAATGGTTTATATAAAACAGATCAGTTATCGGGCTATAATTCCGCCATTAAATTTGGGAGATATAATTTTACATCCAATCTGACCCTTAGAGTGACCTCCACAACCAAAGTCGACTTCGGTGCCTCGGGGTGGATAAGTAACGGAAATTACCCGGGCAACTCAGTGGGCGCTATATGGAGTTCGGCTTATTTGCTGCCGCCTATCATTATTCCTCCAATTTATTCCAACGGTCAGCACTCCCAAATATTTACAGGTGATGTTCTTAACCCTTATAACCAATTAACTCAAAGCGGCTATGTTACGGAGTTCAGGAGCCAGTTGTGGAGTAATATCCGTGTAACGCAAGATTTGGGCTTTTGGCTTAAAGGCCTTTCTGCAACCGGAATGTTCTCGTTTGATAACTATAATTCACACACTATCAGCCGTACTAAAACTGTTGACACTTACCTGGCCACAGGAAGGGATGCAGACGGTAAATTAATAACGGAACAAACATCGGTTGGTACCAGTTTTTTAGGCTATAACCGGTCGAACGGGGGTACACGCCAGTTTTATGACGAGGCAGCCATAAATTATGCTAACGAGTTTGGTAAGAATAACGTAACCGGCCTGATCTTATTTGATTCATCCGATAGAGAAGATGCATTTGCCGGCGACTTTATTAGTTCCATACCCTATCGCTATTTAGGGCTATCGGGCAGGGCAACTTATGCTTATGATAACCGATACCTTGCCGAAGCCAATTTTGGTTATAATGGCTCAGAAACATTTTACCCTGGGCATCGTTTTGGCTTTTTCCCGTCATTCAGTGGTGGATGGGTAATATCCCAGGAAAAGTTTTTTAAGCCCCTTGCCAATATTTTCCAATACCTTAAACTACGATATTCTTATGGCTTGGCTGGTAATAGCAATATCGGAGGTCGGCGTTTCGCCTATATCTCTACTGTGGGCGCAGGCAATACTTCTGTAAATAATGGCACTTATTCGTATGGTAAAAATGGTACTGATCAATCAATTACAGGTTTAGACATCGGCGATTACGCTATTGATGTAACCTGGGAAAAATCCAAAAAACAAGATTTGGGCTTGGAATTCAAAACCCTGCAAAATGCGCTGTCGGTTGTTATTGATGCGTTCCAGGAAATTCGCACAGGCATATACCTGCCGCGCGGCGATGTGCCGAATTATGTAGGTATTTTGAATTTGCCATCTGCGAATCTGGGCGAGGTTCACAACCGAGGTATTGATGCAACAATTGAACTTAACAAAAAGTTGAATAATGATTGGCGGGTAAGCCTCCGGAGCACATTCACCTACAACAACGCAATAGATATCAATAATGCGAATGCGCCATGGCCGTACCCATGGCAGCAAAGAATCGGGCGCCCGATCGGTCAGCGTTTTGGTTATATAGCCCTTGGTTTATTTAAAAATGCCCAGGATGTGGCCAACAGCCCTGTTCAGACGGGCATAAATGAAGCTGGTGATATTAAATATAAAGACCTGAACGGCGATGGTAAAATAGATAGTTACGACGAAGCACCGATAGGGCATGGAAGCATTCCTGCGATTGCTTATGGGTTCGGGCCTACTATTAGCTACAAGGGCTTTTCCATCGCGGGCTGGTTTAAAGGGATCAGTGATGTTGATATATCGCTAAATGGTGATGGCCTGCAGCCCTTTAGCCAAGGCGGGGAAAGGGGAAACCTGTTGGCGCAGATTACCGACCGCTGGACGCCGACAAACACTAATCCGCATCCCCTTTATCCACGGCTTACCTATGGTACCGATAATATGAATTATGTAAATAGTACATGGTGGGTTAAAAACGGAGCATTTATGAGGTTACAAACCCTGGAGCTGAACTACGATTTTGCCGGTGCAAAATGGCTGGCACATACAGGCATGTCAAATCTGAGCATTTATTTCATAGGATATAACCTTTGGACACTAAGCGGATTTAAATTATGGGATGTTGAACTGGGCGATGGGAACGGAGCCCAATACCCTTTATTAAAAACCTATAATCTTGGTATTAAATGCTCTTTCAAATAATAGATTTTATCAAAATAAAACGATATGAAAAATAATTTTTTAAAATGCAGTTGTGTAATACTGGTCGTCGTAACGATTTTTAGCCAAGGCTGCAAAAAATACCTTGATCAGGTGCCAAATGACCGCGAAACGATCGACCAGGTTTTTCAAAAAGAAGGGCCCTCAGAACAATACCTGGCCAACGTATATAATTACGTTGATGACGAATCAGATCAATGGAATGCCAACCCCTGGCTTGGAAACGCTGACGAAGTGGATGTAACGTGGTCAAAATACACTATTCATGATCTTAATATAGGCAATATAAGTGCCGGAAATGCAATTTTCGACCGCTGGCAATATTATTACCAGGGCATTCGCTCTGCTACTTATTTTATAAATCATATTGGTGGAAATGCAGAGATACTTGCGCTGCACGGCCAGCAGTTAATAGATCAATACACAGCCGAAGCGCGCTTTTTGAGGGCTTATTATTATTTTTTATTGATGCGTCAGTACGGGCCCGTTGTATTGATCGGCGATACTGAAATACCTGTGGATGCAACGGCAGATGCACTACAGTTGCCACGCAGCAGTTATGATGATTGCGTTAATTATGTAAGCAGCGAATTAGACAAGGCAGCGGCGGTTTTGCCTTTGGTGCCATCACTTAACGGGCAACCCAGCGATATCGAGTATGGCCGGGCTACCAAGGGTATGGCCTTGGCCGTAAAAGCGAGACTATTGCTATACGCGGCCAGCCCTTTATACAACGGCAATAATGATTATGCTGGTTTTATAAATAAGGACGGCAAACCTTTTATTAATCAAACTTATGATAAAACCAAATGGCAAAAAGCTGCTGACGCTGCAAAAGCGGTCATTGATTTAGGGATCTATAGTTTATATAAAGATCCGGGTGGCGATCCTATACAATCATACCAGGGCATATTTTTTCAACCATGGAATTCGGAGCAAATTTTTGTACGGAAAGCTAATAACCTGCCAAATTTTGATGTAAATGCAATGCCGCGTCAGGCAGGCGGCTGGAATGGTATTGCTGTAACCCAGGAACAAGTGGATGCCTATTTTATGAGCGATGGTTTGCCCATTCATCAATCCTCACATTACTCCGAAACGGGCTTTACTACTGTGAACGGTGTCCAGGTTTATAATATGTACATGAACCGCGAGCCCCGTTTCTATGCTTCCGTTATTTATAACAACAGTATTTGGCAGGGCGGCAAAATGCAGGCCCCGGCACCGATTTCCTTTTTTGCAAGCGGGCCTAACGGGAAAAATGGGCACCCCACTGATTGGAGTAAAACCGGGTACCTGGTACGAAAAAATATAGGGACACAAACTAATAATGGTTCAGGAGGCAACGGCGCGCAACAGGTGCGGCCGGAAGTATTGTTCAGGCTTGGTGAGGTTTATCTGAATTACGCGGAAGCATTGAATGAATATGATCCCGGAAACCCGGATATACTAACCTATCTTAACCTGATCAGGGAACGGGCAGGTATTCCGCAATACGGAAATGGCATAAACCCTGTGCCTATACCCGTTGGTCAAACTGAAATGCGGGCTGCGATCTGGGCAGAACGAAGAGTGGAATTAGCTTTCGAAGAAATTCGCTGGTTCGACATCAGGCGATGGAAAATAGCTGCACAGGTTATGGGCGATATGCATGGAATGGACATTTCAAAGGATGATAATACCTTCTATAACCGGGTTGTAGCCAGTAATCATTTATTCCGCTCACCCGCCGAATATTGGTTTCCTATAAGCCAGTATGATATGGACAGGTCTAAACTGATTGTTCAAAACCCCGGATGGTAATTGATTGATTCACTTTTTTAATATAGTCATGCTAAATAAATATAAATTAATATATACAGGGCTTATTGCATTTGCATGTAATGCCCTGCTGCTGGGTTGCAAGGATAATGTGGAACTGCCTTATCAACCTGTTGATAGTTATAGCCGGGTATATATGCCCCAGGCAGTAAATAATCCGGTTATGGCAACCTTGCGGATTTCAGATACGTTGCAGACATTAACTTATGGGGCCGATTTTGGGGGACAAAACTACCCCACTACCGACATTCCCGTTTCATTTAAAGTTGATTCGGCATTGGTTGACAGCTTCAATATGGCTAACAAAACCAATTACTCCTTATTACCCGGGAGTTGCTATACCTTATCAGCTTATAGCGCAGTCATTCCCAAGGGGCAGTTGAGCACCGAACCTTTAAGCCTGAATATAAAAACAAACGGGGCGAACGCCATGCCTGCATTGAAAGCGTTTGTGCTGCCAATTACTATTTATAATACGACAATAAAGATAAACCCAACATTGCGCACTACTTTTTTTGTTGTTACAGCTCAGCCTGATTTCAATGATTATCAGAATTACGACCGAACCTTATGGCAGATTATTGGCTTTTCATCGCAGGAAGCTGTTGGGGAAGGGCCAAACAATGGCCGCGCCATTTTTGCTATAGATGGTGATGTGAATACCTATTGGCATAGCCAGTGGGATGGCGCGAGCCCCGGCCCGCCACATTACCTGACCATTGATATGGGCGAGGTAAAAACGATACACGGTTTATCCTTTGTGGGCAGGCAGTCTGACGGCGCCGGTAAACCTAATGATGTTGCTGTTCAGGTAAGTATGGATAATATCACCTGGGTTGATGCGGGGGAATTTAACTTGCTTAATTCGCAAAGCCTGCAAAAACAGTTTCTTTCAAATGGCTTTCAAACTGCGCGTTATTTCAAGGTTATCATTAATTCGGCCTACGGGGGCAGTTATACCCAAATAGCAGAGTTAAATGCATTTTAAGAACAAAACCCCGGTGATAACGCATCAGCGGGGTTTTGTTAATTACCAGGTTCATCATAATTTTACCCTTTCAATTATCTACATTTATTAAACCATGAGCAAAGTTCCATTAAAGAAAGAAATTACAACGTTTTTATTGATGCTCATTTTTATGCTCAGCAGTAAAATAGCCTCAGCCTTTCAGGCCGATAGCGGATTATCGAAAACAGACACCGCATTCGTGCCCAAGGAAATTCAGGATCCCCAATGCATTGGTATTCATAAAGAAGCGGCACATGCTACGCTTATGCCTTATGCTAATTTAACCGAAGCATTAAAAGCAAACAGACGCGCATCCTCATTTGCCATGAGCTTAAATGGCCTTTGGAAGTTTAATTGGGTCGACTGGCCGCAGAAAAGACCGGTCAACTTTTACCAGCCATCTTATGATGTTTCCGCGTGGAAAGAGATTAAAGTGCCTTCCTGCTGGCAGGTTGAAGGGTATGGAACACCTGTGTACAGCAATTTTACTTTTATTTTTAAAAAGGACTTCCCAAAGGTAATGAGTACCCCGCCCAAAGATTATACGACCTATAAAGAACGGAATCCGGTTGGTAGTTACCGCCGGGACTTTACTGTACCCCAAAGCTGGGCAGGCAGGCGTATTTTCATCACCTTTGATGGTGTTGACGCTGGTTTCTTTATTTGGGTAAACGGCCAAAAGGTAGGTTACAGCGTTAATAGTCGTAACGCTGCCGAATTCGACCTTACTAATTACGTAAGGCCTGGTAAAAACATATTAGCCGTAGAAGTTTACCGGTTCACAACAGGCAGCTATCTGGAAGATCAGGATATGTGGAAAATGAGCGGTATATTCCGTAACGTAACGCTATGGAGCAGCCCGCAGGAACATATCAGGGACTATTTTATAAAAACCACATTCGATCAACCGTTTCGTAACGCGCAGCTTTTGGTATCAGCTAAAATAAAAAATTACGGTACAGTTGCAGTGAAAGCCAGAACATTAGCCATTAATTTATACAATGGTTCAACACCTGTACCGGGGGTATCTATTAAAAAAGATATTCCTGCGCTGCAACCTGGCGAGGAAGCTGAAATAGATGCCAGCATACCTGTAAACTCGCCGGAAAAATGGACGGCAGAAACACCAAAGCTTTATACAACAGTACTTACTATTAAGGATAACACAAGCACGGTGGAGACCATTTCCTCGCGTACCGGTTTCAGGCAAATAGAGATCAAGGGCCGTATATTTACCGTGAATGGCGTGCCGATAAAACTAAAAGGCGTTAACCGCCACGAAAACTGGCCCGACGATGGGCATGCCATTACCGAAGCACAAATGGTAAGGGATATTGAGCTGATAAAACAGGCCAACTGTAATCATGTCCGAACCTGTCATTATTCCGACGATCCGAGGTGGTATGAGCTATGTGATGAATACGGTATTTATCTGGTGGCCGAGGCCAACCTTGAATGCCACGGCGCCTGGGATAATTTTAACGAAGAGCCAAGAATAAAAGCGGCTCTTATTGACCGGAACGTGGCTAATGTGGAGAATTTTAAAAATCATCCTTCTGTTATTATCTGGTCATTAGGTAACGAATGCGGCAGCGGTGGCTCAAATTTCAGGGATATGTTAAAAGTGGTAAAATCACTCGACCCCACCCGCCCGACACATTATCAAGGTTTCGGCATCGGCAAAAATAACCCGGCCGATATAGAAAGCGAAATGTATACGGATCTGGATAACCTGGTAAAGCACGCAACCGATACCAGTATCCATAAGCCATTCTATTTATGTGAATATGCGCATACCATGTTTAATTCCATGGGTTCGGTTGACATTTATAACCAGTTGTTCGATAAATACCCTACTTTATTAGGCGGTGCTATATGGGAATGGCAGGACCAGGGCATTTACAATAACCGCGACCCTGAACGCCCGTTAACGGCTTTTGGCGGTGGCTTTGGTGATCATCCGAATGACCACTACTTTATTCACAAAGGTGTGGTTTTTTCCGATAGGACGCCTAAACCAGCATATCCTGAACTTAAACGGGCTTATCAGTGGGTCGGCATCCTGCCAAAAGATTTGAAAAACGGAATAATTACGATCAAGGACAAATACCAGTTTATCAACCTGGATGGCTTTACGGCAAAATGGAAGATCAGTGAAGATGGTGCAACCATATCGTCGGGCAATTTGCAAGTGGGTGAAATTAAGCCAGGTGAATCCCGCGATTTGAAAATTCCATATCATGTTATTCCAAAGCCTGGAGCTGCATATTTTCTGCAAGTGTCATTTTACCTGGCGGCAGATCAGCTTTGGGCCAAAAAGGGATTCGAGGTGGCTACCCAGCAATTAGAACTGCCTATTGCTATACCGGCAATAAAAGAAACGGTAAATAACCATGCCCTCACTTTTTCAGAAAGCAAAGATCTGGTAAAAGTAGGTTGTCCGGGTTTTAACATCGAGTTCGATAAAACGAAGGGTACCTTTTCGAAGCTGGAAACCGGTGGTAATAACCTGTTACGCATTAATGGAGGGCCTGTGCTGAACCTGTGGCGTGCGCCGCATCAAAAAGATGATATGTGGGCCGGTGAAGATTGGGAAAAATATGGCTTAAACGCGATTACCTGGGTAACAGATGAGGTGAAAAGCAAACAGCTTTCAACAGGGGAAGTTCAAATAGGTGTAAGCCTCAGCGGAACCGGCAAACAAGGATTCATTGTACATCACCAGGCAATTTATACCATAAACAGCAATGGGTTAATAACGGTTACCAATAAAGTGAGCTTTAGTAAACCCGATATAGTGCTTGCCAGGTTGGGTGTACGAATGCTCTTAAGTAAAAGCCTGGATCGGTTTGATTACCTGGGCCGTGGTCCAATGGAAAACTATGCAGACCGGAAACAAGGCTCGGATGTCGGCCATTACTTTAGCAGTGTGGCAGAACAGCTTACACCCTACGAAAAACCGATGGAATGCGGAAATCATGAGGATGTTTGGTGGGCGAGCCTAAGATCAGACAGAGGAGAAGGGCTTACTGTTAAACAAGATACCTCTTTATTACAAATTTCGGCCCTTCCGTACAGCGATGAAGAAATGGATCCGGTGGAATATCGGACAGATCTGCCAAAAAGCAAAGGAACAGTATTGTGCATAAGCTATAAAACACTCGGTGTCGGCTCAAACGGGTGCGGCCCGAGAACTTTAGCCCAATATCGCGTTTACAGCAATACTGCTACATTCAGCTATCAGATTCAGTTATTTGGAAAAAATAATTAACGCGAGTTTGGGAAAAAGGCTTGAGTATTCAAGGGTTAAAAATATATTAACTATTTGAATATCAATAAGTAAGTATATTTTGTTATATTTAAGTGTCGAATTTAAACCATAACACTGTATGCTTACTTCTGATAAAATTATAAATGTTAGCTACTTGTTACATGAAATGTAAATTCGATTTGTTTCTTAATTTATTCACAAAAAAAGATTCCCAGCTGTGGGAAATCCAAATGTACCCCAACCGGTAACGCAGGCCCGTCGCCGTCGCCGGCAAAACCTTGCCCGTTTTAATAAAATAATTAGTCTCATAATTATAACGCTCTGCTACGAAATCATCCTCGATTCAACATTTGTTAGTGTTTATTTATTGTTAAAAACAGGTAATCTAAATTATCATTAATATATCCTTTTCGGCCCTATTGTTAAGTGAAAATAATCATTGCATTAACAAAAAGAAATTACCGTAAAAATTCAGCATTTCTTCAGAATTTCAAAGGGTATTTGCACAAAAATGTAGCTGCAGGATGAAGTTTTTTGATGATGAATACATTAAAATTAAACAAGTTATTGACCATCATCGCCGGCAATCATTTTTCAATTGACCACTAACATGTTTCTTATACTTAAGCTGGCTTATAAGATGGTAAAGTTATATGCGGAAACATGCCCGGCATAGTTGCAGCATTTAAAAATTCTGAAAATTCATAACCAAATATTAATGAAAATAAATATACAATTTAAAAAAACTCTACTTACTTGTGCATTACTTTTTTGTTTTAGCATGGGTTTACAAGCCCAAAACATACAGGGTAATATAACCAACGCAAAATCAGGGGAAACTTTAATTGGCGCCACTGTAACCATTGAAAAAGGCACCTTTAAACAAAGTACAACTGTAAAGCTCGATGGGTCATACCTGTTTAAAAATGTGCCCGCCGGCACCTATAGCATTTATGCCAGTTATGTAGGGTATAAAACTTCAAAAACTTACACGGTAGATGCCGGTCAAAATAATACCGCCATACTAAATATAGCGATGCTTGATAATTCAACAGCCTTAAATGAAGTGGCTGTTATCGAATATATCAGTAAGGCAACCGAGCGTTCGGCCAGGAGCGATGAAAAAAATTCAAACAATACCATTAACGTAGTTTCGGCCCAGGCGATAGCTATTTCGCCCGATGTTTTGGTGTCTAATGTACTTAGTCGCGTCTCGGGCATATCTATTGACAGGAGTAATACAGGCGATGCACAGCATGTGATCATCCGGGGGATGGACAAACAGTATAATACTACTTTAGTTAACGGGATTAAAATTCCCAGTCCTGATAATAAAAACAGGTATGTGCCACTTGATATTTTCCCGGCCGGGCTGGTTGACAGGATAGAGGTTTATAAAACCTTAACCCCAAACATGGAACCCGATGCATCGGGTGGCGTAGTTAACCTGGTAATGAAAACCGCACCTGAAAAATTAACGGTAGAGGGTGATTTTGGTACAGGCTACAGCCAGATATTTTTCGACCGCGGTTTTAGTAGCTTTAATCGCAGTACGGTAAGCAGCACCGCCCCTAACCAGTCAAACCCTACTGCCCCCGCATCTATAAGCAATTTTCCTTATCAAAACCTATTGACCAAAAGTGGTTATCCGCCACCAAATTTAACTGCCGAGTTAACCATCGGTAACCGCTATTTAAACAACAAGCTGGGCATGCTTTTTAGCGGCAGCTACCAAAACTTGTACCAAGGTGCCAATGATTTTGTTGTTGTACAGGAAAATACGGTAGGCCCACCGCTTACTCCCGGCGGTCCAAATTCTGAAACTGCTTTCCAAAGCGCCTATAATCGCCAGTATTCATCGCAACTACGCCGTTTGGGTACTATAGCTTCTATCGACTATAAATTTGACGATAATAACAGCATTAATTTATTTGCTACCTATTTGCAACTGAATGAGTACCGGGTACGCAATACCGTAAGTTCAACATTTGGCGGGTATTCATACCAGGGCTACCATGGTACATTTTCGGTAGATGACCTGACCGAAACCAGGAGCGACCTGCAAAATATTTATAACATTACGCTTAGTGGTAAACATAAAATAACTGATGCCTTCAAATTCGACTGGACCGTTGCTAATTCGCAAGCCACTCACAAATTACCCGATGATGCTGAATTCGACTCGGACTATGGCACCAGCCCCATGCAAACCAGCCAGCAGCCAACAGGTGACCCGCAGCAACCTTACACATCGGTAGCACAAAGTGTTCAAAATACCCCAGCAATGGTTGCCAATGAGTCAAGAGCATGGTACCAAAATACAGATAAGGATATTTCGGCCTACTTAAACCTGCACTATAATGCAATAATATTCGGTCATAAGGCGATATTCTCGGCAGGTGGCATGTTCAGGCATAAAACAAGGGACAATTTTGTGGATAAATTCAGCTTGCCTTATACTTATATACCAGGCACCAATAACCCCGAACTATATACTTCCATTCCCGATGCTACTTTTTCCTTCGCCCAAAACCCCAGCAAAGCTGTAGGTACTGCAAGTGTCGATCCCGGCACTTACACGTTTAACGAAAATATTCAGGGCGGTTATGCCATGGCGCAATATTTTATTAGCGATAAGTTTGATGTGATATTCGGTGTAAGAGGCGAACATACTTTTCAAAATTATGATTCAAATTTACCCGTTAACCTGTATGGCAAAACAGCCACTATAACTTACACTGATTATTTGCCCAGCATTAATGCCAAATACGCGCTTACTGATAACCAGGCCATACGTGCAGCTTTTTTTGAATCGATATTAAGGCCCGCATTCGCCGATCTGATCCCTTACGAAGACCAGGCTGTGGATGATACTTACGGACACATCGGAAATCCTAATTTACAACACACGGTTATTTATAATTACGATTTGCGGTATGAATTTTTCCCCGGCGTTTTTGATGAGTTTATGGGAGGAATATATTACAAGTCGTTGGTAAACCCTATAGAGGCGGTGTTTCAGCAATCAGGTAAGGGAGGGGCAACCCTTGACCTAACACCCGAAAATTTGGGTAATGCTCATAATTATGGTGCCGAATTAGCAGTGAAAAAATATTTTGGCAACATTGGCTTTTCGGTCAATTATACTTACACGCAATCAAGAGTTACCACTACAAAATATACATTCGATAATACTACTAACAACGTTACCACCCGCGACCAAACCCGGCCGTTACAGGGGCAGGCCGCTAATATTGGCAACTTCTCATTGCTTTATAAAGATCAAAAAAACGGTCTTGATGCACAGTTATCACTAGCCTACACTGGTGAAAGAATAGCAGCAGTATCAAAATACTATTTGCTCGATACCTGGGAAAAAGCCACCACCTATCTTGACTTTTCAGTGCAAAAAAAGATTGGTAATCACTTCATCATCTTCGCGAAAGCCAATAACCTGCTGAACACTCCTTATGAGTTGATCATCAAACAAAATAACAGCTCAAATTACACCGGTTTGCTAAAATACCAGCACCAGGAAAGCCCGAATTATACAACAATTGAATACGAACAATTCTATGCCAGGTACAGCTTAGGAGCCAAATACAATTTTTAAACAGGTAAAAAACAAATAAAAATCAATTAATTAATTATCCCCGTCACTATGAAAAATTTTAAAATTATTTCGTTAGGATTATCACTGTTAGCCCTTGCCGCGTGTAGCAAAAAGGGCAGTGATCACTCTGTGGTATCACAACCGCAGATACTAATCGGTAAAGGTATCCCTAACACAGGGGTATTACCGGCAGGTACTTACAAAGGCACTATGCTTGCCAATCAAACTTACACCGTAAGCGGCGACATCACTATCAATGCCGGTGATACATTGCTGATACAAAAAGGTGTTAAAATTAACATGACCAATGGCGCTAACTTCATCGTAAACGGTGACCTGATAAGCCTTGGTACTAAAGATGCCCCTGTTACCATTACCGACCCGCGCAGGAGCAAAACAACAGGCACTTCAGTTTTAGGCCAGGACTCGGCTTACGTTGGTGGCTGGGGTGGTATCTATGCAGGCCCTACCAGCAAACTGGTAGTAATTAAATGGACCCACCTTGACTTTGGTGGTGCAGCATTAAAAGCGCTTCCGTTTACAGGTGCTAACTCATTAAAAGCAGGTGCTCAATATATTTTGTACTTCTGTAACCCAACCGGTGTATTCATTATGGAAGATTCATGGATGTATGGTTCGCCTGACGATGCTACCCGTTTTTATGGTGGCTATTACAATATTATGCGTAACACTATGGAAAAATGCGGCAGCGATGGTGGTGACGGCTTCAACGCAAAAGGTAGTTCAGTTGGTAACATGTGCTACAACCTTATTATTGGCGGAGCTACCAACGGTACAAAAACCGCTAGCGATGGTACTACCGCCGGCGAATGCCAGTTTGTAATGTATAATAACACTTATGTTAACGATGGTTTCAGGAACAGCGGCGTATTTGGCGCAAGGAGCGGTTCGGTTGAAATTGAAAATAACTCAAGGGCATTGGTTTACAATAACCTGATTGTTGACTGTAACTTTGGCGTTCGTATAGCAGGTGGCCCCGGTGGTGCGAAAGTTTATCTTGCCGATACTACTTACGATGCAAATTCGCTAATTAAACAAACTTCTAACGGCTATAATTTTTATTATGGTGATAACGCTGCAATTTGCGGCCAGTTTGTACCAACTAACGTTGCACAACCTGTAGTTACTCATCCGCAAGCTACCGGCATCCCAAATATGGCGTCTTTCTTAGGTACAAGTTATACTTTCGGTACTATTTATGATGGTAGCTCATTGGTTGGAAAAAACAACCCTAATTTTGTTAATTTCCCGCTTCCACAGGCAGCAGGCGCATGGGTAACACAGTGTTCGGTAGATGCCTTTAACTTCCGTTTACAGCCGGGCTCTCCTGCTATTGGCGCAGGTAGTACTACTGCTGCTGCACCTATTACCCAGGGCATTCCGGTTGATCCTAACTTTGGTTCAAGCGGCATAACCCTTCCGGGTAAAGATATAGGCGCTTACCAAACAGATGGTTCAGGTAACCAACACTAACATCAATATTGAAATATGATCTTCAGCATAACAACCCGTTTTAATAACCAAAAGCATAACATTAAAAACGGGTTGTTATGCTTTTTTATTCTTTTTGCATTTTCATGCAAAAAATCAGCTACTAACACTATTAAACCAAAGGATACTACTGTAACTTCTGCCCCTCCTGTTGCAGTACAATTTCCAAAACCTTCTTATGACCCGGTAGGGTTAGATACTACTAAATTATTCAGCAAAATACCCGTTGTACACAACCTGGCACGTACCGACCTGCTCGAAATATCGGGCGTGGCGGCAAGCAGGATCAATCCAGGTGTTTTGTATATACATGATGATAGCGGCAACCCCAACCAGGTTTATTTAACCAATGGAAATGGCGATAACATCGGCACGCTTACCTTAACCCCTGTTGGCAACCGCGACTGGGAGGACATAGCCATTGGCCCTGGCCCGATTGCCGGCGTGAATTATGTATATATTGGTGATATTGGCGATAACGATTCAAAATATTCTTCTGTATTTGTATACCGTTTCGCCGAACCGAACCTGGCCGGGAAAACATTACCTTATGTAGCGAATATTGATACCGTTGATAAGATAGAACTAAAATACCCTGATGGCCCGCGAAATGCCGAAACGTTAATGGTCGATCCCCTTACTAAGGATATTTATATCGCCAGTAAAGAGAATAATTTGTCGCAGTTGTTTATAGCAAAATATCCGCAAAGCACAACTTCGGTTACCGTAATGGCGCCGGTAGTGCAGTTGTACTTTAACAAAGCAACAGGTGGCGATATTTCGCCCGATGGTACCGAAATTTTATTAAGGAGTAATGAACTGATATGGTATTGGAAATTAGCGCCAGGTGTAGGTATTTCGCAGGGGCTAATTACGCAACCGCAGGTTGCACCCTATGCCAATAACGAGCCGCAAGGCGAAGGAGTTGGCTTTGCCGCCGATGGTTCAGGCTATTATACTGATACAGAAATAAAAGGCTATCCGGGCAAGGTGGCTACCATTTCATTTTATAAAAAGAAATAGAAAACGTAATGATACATCCTTTCAAAAATACAATTGGTTTTATAGCAGGCTGTTTCCTGTTAGTGCCCATTTTTCCCCATAAAGCTTTATGCCAAAACAAAAGGGATGATACAATTACAAACATAATATTCACCTCCGATGCACACTTTGGCATTACACGCGCGAATTTCAGGGGAGGGGTGGACGTACCGGGCGTTGTAGTGAATGCTGCAATGGTAAATGAAATTAATTCTTTACCCAACATTATACTTCCACAGGATGGCGGCGTTAGTGCAGGGAAAATTGTAGGTGGAATAGATTTTTTAATTGAAGGTGGCGATATTGCCAACCGGATGGAAATACCCATACAAAGCGCGGCTGTTTCATGGGCGCAATTTGCCGGTGATTATATGAATAAGCTGCACATCGCCACGCACAATGACAAACCGGCAACACTGTTAATGATACCGGGCAATCACGACATATCAAACGCAATAGGCTTTGCAAAGCCTATGAACCCTTTGACCGACCCAACATCGATGGTTCAGCTATATAACCTGATGCTGAAACCGAAAGTGCCGATGACCAATAAAAAATATGATTACTCAAAAGATAAGATAAACTATTCATTCAACCTTAAGGGTATACACATGATGTTCATCACCCTGTGGCCCGATTCGGCTGAAAGGATCTGGATGCAAAAAGACCTGGATACTGTTGCAGCAACCACACCGGTTATTATTTTTACACACGATGAACCTACCAGCGAATCAAAGCATTTCACTAACCCGCTGCCGCCTTATAACATGACCGTTGAAAATAGGTTCCAAAATTTGTTGGAAGAAAAATATAAAGAAGGCAGCGTAGCCAAAAAAGGGAAGGGTGCAACGGATATTGAACAGCGTGGTTTTGTTAAGTTTTTAAAGCAACACCCGAACATAAAGGCCTATTTTCATGGGAATACCAACTACAACGAATTTTATACTTACAAAGGCCCTGATAATGATGTTGCTTTACATGTATTCAGGGTTGATTCACCTATGAAGGGTGAATCCTCGGCCAAGGATGAAACTAAGTTGTCTTTTCATCTTATTTCATTAAATACCCAAACTCAAACCCTAACAGTACGCGAATGTTTGTGGAATACTCAGCCTTCAAACCCAAATCAAAAGATTGTATTTGGTAATATTGCAACCATATCATTACACGTGAATTAATAACATCTTCCCAAACAGATTTGTCAAAACCTGCATACAATATTTTGCTCCGGAATTTTTACAACCTAACTTAAATCATTTTTACAATAGCCCCTTTTCAAATCATTTATTTAGGTTTGAGGATACTTAATAATTGTATAATGTTTTGGTACGAAGATGAAATAAAAGGGTTAGAAAATATGCGGGCAAAAATAACCCATGAACCTGAAACGCTGTTTTACGGAAGTTCCTCTATACATTTATGGGCAGGTCTTAATAATGACCTCAGTGAGTTCAAGCCGGTTAATCTTGGGTTCGGTGGTTCAACTTTGGCTGCCTGTACCTGGTTCTTCGACCGTGTTATGATGGGATACCAACCGAAAAGATTGGTTTTGTATGCCGGCGATAATGACCTGGGCGATGGCCGCCATCCTGAAGAGGTATTTATTTTCTTCCAGCAGTTTGCAGCAAGGGCGGCAAAACGTTTTGGTTCATTGCCCTGCTATTTTATCTCGTTAAAGCCAAGTATCAACCGTTGGAATATGGTTGATCAATTTAACTTCACTAATCAAATAATTTCGGCTGAAATAAAAAACAATCAACCCAATTGGCATTGGATAGATATTTTTAGCGCAATGCTTAATGCCGACGGGCACCCAAACCGGGAATATTATTTGGATGATGGCCTCCATTTGAGCGAAAGTGGGTACCAGGTTTGGAAAAACATCATCCAGAGCGCATTAACTGCATAATTAACTGTTTTTTCATCCGCAGTTAATATACAACAGGGATATTTCGGGAAAAATTAACTGTTTATGAACAGGGAATATCACCGGTGGTATAGCAACCGGCTTGGGCGCGATATGGAATTGCTGGTTTTTGGCCATGCCGGTAGGGCGGTATTGTTTTTCCCGCCGCGTATGGGCCGTTTTTATGATTATGAGAACTGGGGGGTTGTTGCGGCACTTACCAACCGCATAAACAATGGCGAATTACAGATATTTTGTGTAGATAGTGTAGACGGGGAAAGCCTTTACAACGGGTGGTCGCACCCCGATGAAAGGATTAGCCGCCATTTACAGTATGAGCAATACATACTTTGTGAAGTATTGCCACTAATGAATACTAAAAAGCCTGATAATGATTTTGCAGTAGCAGGTTGCAGCATGGGTGCTTACCACGCCGCAAATATCGCGCTAAAACATCCCCATTTGTTTAACAAGCTGGTTTGTATGAGTGGCAGGTATGACCTTACCAGGCCGGTTCAATATTTTCGCGACCTATTTGACGGTTATCACAATGAAAACATCTATTTTAATATGCCCAGGCAGTTTATGGCTAATATGCATGATGAAACATTGCTTGGCACAATTCGCCGGCTCGATATTCTATTGGTGATCGGGGAAACAGATCCGTTCAAATACGATAACTGCGAATTTACAGACCTGCTTTGGTGGAAGGGCATAGCCCACCGGTTTTATACATGGCAGGGTTTTGCGCATACCCCGCGTAGCTGGAGACAAATGGCGCCGCTTTACTTATAACTAAATAAAAAATAAATTTTCGCGCATAATTATACAGTAAATTTGTGTAAAAACAAATTTATGTTTTATGGATTTTGAACAATACCAACAAACCTTTCTTCATATTTTAAATGATGCAGAACCCGTTGCCCCCTATAATAGTCCCGATTATATAAATTATGTCCAGCTGAATTGGTCGCGGCAGCAACGGTGGTTAAAGTTGGGTATACTTAATGCTGACCTCTTAATGGCTATACAAACCATAAGCAGTGCGCAATTTTGGACGGTTATTACCGAGCCATGGTGTGGTGATGCTTCCCATACTTTACCTTTTATCCATCGGCTTGCTAAAGCCAACCCGTTGATACGTGTAGATTACCAGTTAAGGGATTCAGAACCCTTTCTTATCAATAAATACCTTACTAATGGTAAAAAATCTATCCCCAAATTAATTATTGCCGACAAGGAGAATAAAGTATTCGCCGTTTGGGGCCCGCGGCCTGCTGAATGCCAGCGTTTATTTGAACAAATGCGGAAAGATAATGTTGACCTGCATGAAGGAAAGATAGCCCTGCAAAAATGGTACAATGAAGATAAGGGGCAAAGCTTTCAGCAAGAATTACTTCAGATAGTCCAAAAAATGATAACTGCCTAAGCTAAAAAAACATATCGATAACTATTTTTCCTTTGGCCGTATTCACATGCTTATAAGCCTCTTCAATATTATGTGGGGTAAAAGTTTGCGGGTCAACATTCGGGGTTATCAATCCCTTCTCGATCAATAGAGTCGCTTCGCGCAATATTTCGCCATGATGGGCACGTCCAAAACCAGAGATAAGGGGATATAACGTAAATACGCCCGAGTAAGTGGCGCCGCGAAAGGAAAGTGGCGCCAAGCTATGCGTTCCCCATCCCAAAATGCTAATAACATGGCCATAGTATTGCCTGGTAGCTTTAAACGAATTATCCAAAACTTCGCCCCCAACGGTATCAAATACTATATCGAAACCTTCGCCATGGGTATATTCGTTTACATATTCTTCAACAGTAAGACTTTTGTAGTCAATAGGTATGGCCCCATAGTTTTTTATCAGGTCATTTTTGGATGCATCAACCGTGCTGAAAACTTCTGCACCGGTTGCTTTTGCTATTTGCACAGCAATATGTCCAACGCCACCCGCGCCACCATGTATAAGTACCGTTTTGCCTGTTCCGGTTTTGGCCCGGTCAATAAGTCCTTCCCATGCAGTGATAAATATAAGCGGAAGTGCGGCAGCCTGTTTCATGGATAGGTTTTTGGGTTTTATAGCCAAAAGCTTTTCATCAGCTACCATGTACTCAGCCAGCGAACCAGGAATGCCTGCTATACCACCTGCCATGCCATAAACTTCATCACCTGGGTTAAATGCAGTTACATTTTCGCCTACGGCTTCAATAATTCCAGCCACATCAATACCTAAAATAGCAGGCAATTTGGGTTTGGCATGTGCGGCCTGTCCGGCTTTTATCTTCAGGTCGAGAGGGTTTACACCGCTTGCAATTACCTTGATCAAAACCTCGCCTTTGCCCGGCGCAGGTTTTTTAATTTCTTTAAGTTGATATGCTTGATTGAATTCCTCTAATATTAATGCTTTCATATACCTTAATTATACAACATGTGTATAGTGCAAATGTAACTGAGGTAGTTAATTATATTGACACCAGCAGGTAAAGTTATTGTTTGGAAATAAGTTGTGTGCTTTTGTTATTAAAGAAAAAGCACAAATAAAATCCCCCGGGTTTTATTGCCGGGGGATAAGCTTAGGGATAAGGATAGGATGATTAAGATCCTGTACCGGTAGTACCGGAATTATTAGTGCCATGAGCAATGGTAGCGATGATCAGTTTTGGAACCGGTATGGTCGAAAAGTAATTCAGGCCGCGACCCGCTACTGTATATTTGCCTGCCCCCGCAACGCCGACTCCATAGTGGCTCTCGGCCCATGGGGATTTTACTACCGCAGCCGAAAAATCGTTTACGTTTGCGTTGGCAGCAAAAGCCTTTTTAATACCAGCCATATTGGTTTGGTTGATGATTTTTGCGGTTGCGGTTGCTGCTGCGGTAAGGTCGGAGAATGAACCCAATCCTGCCGAACCACCCGCACCCGCAGGCCCTGAGGCATTCAACGGGTTGTTTTTGCCCCACCAGTTCGCAGGTGGGTTTTCAGCCGTCATCCAGCGCGTCATGTTATCAATATTTACTGCAGTTTCAGGTACGCCAACGTCCCTCAGCACCAATTGTGCCCATGAACGGTTGCTAAAAGGCCCCGGAGGCGCTGATGTGACTTTTGTTGCCCCACTACCGGCAGCGCTGCCTGCACCCTGGCTATTTGAGCCTGTTGTACTTTGCGTTTGGTTTGCCTGGGTTGAAGTACCACCTGATGAACTTTGGTTACTGCTATCAGATGAACCAGAATTGTCGTCCGACGAATCAGAGTTGTCTGACGAGTCTGAACTATCACCCGAAGAATCAGAACTATCGTCAGAAGAACTTGAGTCATCGCCTGATGAGTCAGAATTACCATCGCCTGAAGAATCGGAACCATCAGATGAACCGGAATTATCACCCGAAGAATCAGAGCCATCGGATGAACCTGAATTATCGCCGGATGAATCAGAACCGTCAGATGAACCGGAATTGTCGCCGGATGAATCAGAACCGTCAGATGAACCGGAATTATCGCCGGATGAATCAGAACCGTCAGATGAACCGGAATCATCGCCTGAAGAATCAGAGCTGTCAGATGAGCCGGAATCATCACCTGAAGAATCAGAGCCATCAGATGAACCGGAATTATCGCCTGAAGAATCAGAACCGTCAGATGAACCGGAATTATCACCGGATGAATCAGAGCCGTCAGAAGAACTTGAATCATCCCCGGAAGGTTCGGGGCCATCAGATGAACCTGAATTGTCGCCTGGGTCTGTTGCAGGTCCATCTGTCGAACCATCATCGTCGTCACCAGGCCCGCCTGATGTCGTGTCGGGGTTGAGGTAAAAAATTTGCTTGTACATGATCTTGTTTTTATGGTTAGATATTTAGTTATTACTGATTAGTAGCCTGCGGTTGACTAACAACGGGATCACCATCCGTTGTTACCTGAGCAGTGGTTGTAATATCTGTCGTCGCCGGTGCAGGGGTGGTATCGTCTATTGTCGCGGCAGGTGTAGTATTTGTGCTTGCATCAGCACTGTTACTTGTTGAAGTACTGCTATCGCTGCTCGTAGCGGTATTATCACTACTGGTAGTGGTAGTCTGTGTGCTGTTATCGGATGCGTCAGTAGTAGGTGTTGATGAAGGGGCAGTCGCAGTAGTTGCGCCAACCATGCCCGGGTCGCTGTTAACAGGCAGTTGTGGCAATACTTCGCATATCCAGGCTATAACCTGAATGCCGGGAGCCGATAGCTGCTGATTGGCCGATGTAAGCGGCGCACTACCCGATATATTGAAACAACCAAATCCAAACGATGATGCGGCCATTTGCATATCTGCAGCCGACCATTGCGCCGAAATGTTCAGGTCCTTAACCACTATCATGGCCTTGGGTATACAGCGTAACAAGCCCTGGTTATCTCCCGAATTTTTGCCTGTTGAATAATCACCTGCCATATTGGTAAGCGAATACCATAATGATGCCTTGTCAATTAACGGTTGATACATCCAGTCGCGCTCTATCCGCACTAATGAATAAGAAAAATTTATACTGAACTGTGATGAATTCACAGGCTGGGTAACTGCGTTATTATTTAAACCGATAACCCGGTTCACATTCACCATTTGCGAAAATGGAACAGCTGTTCTTAAAGCCGAATAATTTACTTTACTAAGCATTAACGGCTTTTCCTGCGTAATTATTGGCCGTGCCATTATAGCATCTGAACGAAGTAGCTGCATACGTTGTACCGGTTGGGTTGTTGCCGGCTGTGCCTGGCGCGCGCTGAATGCACTGGATCTTGCCAGTATTATATGGCTTGCAGGCGCAGGGGTTGTAGTGGCCGCGGGCTGTGTAGCAGCAGTAGGTGCGGGTTGAGTAATAACTGTGGCTACGTCTAATAATTTCAGATGTGTATTAAGTGTATTATATACGGTATCGGTAACCGGTGCTTTTTGCAAATTTAATCCCAGCTTCCAGTTCAAAACTGGCACGGTAGGGGTGGTAGTTGTAGCAGATGTGGCCGATTGAAAACTTTTTTGCTGCCATATAGGGCTTGCAGGGTCATACCAGGTTGATGGGGTAACATTGCAGGCAGCTACCTGTGCTGCCGGGTCAAGGATAGAGGCCTGTTCGCCAGATTGTGAAAATTTTTGCTGGGCTATTTTCTTTAAAAATCCAAAATAGGCCAGGTATTGGTCAGTTTGACCTGGGTCGATATTGTTATTGCAAAATTCCAGCGTACCTACCAGGTTATTGCCGTCACCTACCAATTGCCCGTATTGGTCGCTGACCTTGTTAAAAGCGTCAGGTTCAAATACATCACTTATTGCAGGTACGGTATCGGCCATGATCGACACCTGTTGCTGTGCCACAGTAGCATTAAAGCTGCCGTTAAATTGAAAATCATTAGGCGATACCATTAAACCGAGCGGCTCAAAAGCCAGGAAGGTGTTTGTCCCGTCGAGGCTGCCATTGTACTGGTTTAAAAAAAAGTCGTGTATTTCCTGTATTAAGTTATCTGGTCCCATGGTCAAATTTTTTAAAGGGCTGCGCTAAAAAATGCGCAGCCCGTTTAGTTCGTTTATCAGTTTGTTGCTGCCGGGTTCAAAACATTTTGCGAATCGCTGGTACCTGGATCAGCAGCTTGGCTGCTGCTATCCGATGAACCGCCGCTGTTTTGATCTGTTGGATTTGTTTGATTATTGTTGTTTTTTTTCACCATATAATCCTTTGAATCCAATCTTGGTGATGCAGGGGTAATGGTTGAGCAATAACCAACCAGTTGTACCCCCTGTACATGTATGCCCTGCGAATTGGCAGTGCCTAATGAACTGCTGTTGCCATTTGAGGTGGTAAAGCTTCCGCCCACAAAGAATGGCCCGAAACCAACCTGGCCGCCGCCGCTTGTTGATTGCTGGAAGGCCTGTTGCTGTTCATGTGTCATGGCCCATGATATTTTAAGGTTACGTATCAGTATAAGGCTGGTCACTATTGAGGGCAGAAAAGTGCCTTTGTCTGATGCGGCTTCCAGTTCCTGGCCGTATGTACCATCTGAAATGCAATTTTTTGCATTATCTAATAAGAACCAGTTACCCAGGTTCAGTAAGTTGGTGTCAAGCCATGGCCTGTTGATGTCGGCTGTGCAGTATTCGAATGATATAGCCAGGTTTGAAGTATCCATTTGGAAAGCAGACTGGCTTTGTTCGTGGCTTGCTGAAGCCCCTACACTAAAGAACCCAAAACTAACACCGCCCGATCCTGATTCGGATGAAGAAGATGATGACGAGTTCGTAGATACCGAAGAAGCCGTCTGTGAATACCCTGTCCAGCCGTCCTGGATATACGGATCATAAAAGGTTGATGGCGAAATAAGTGTATAAGGGAACAGGCCCAGCGTACCTATCTCAACCAAACTGTTTTCATAAGCCAGCTTGGCACGGTTTATCAAAGCGATTGCCGGGTCCATACCTTGCGCGTTAAGGGTATCCTGCGCGGTTTCTATCTCAGTTTTGTAGCCGAGGCCAACCCAGTTCTCCATAGCGGTATTTACCTGTTCCTGTGGTATTTTCCCTGTTATGGGCCACATGGCCATAGCATTCGGGTCTGCTATCGCGTTAGCATACTGCCCGTTCAAACTTTGTACAGCACTAAAATATTTCTGCTGGTAATCCAGGTATTTATTGTAATGTGGTGTAGGGTCGCCGGTTGTAGGATCGATCAATACCGCCTGCGCATCTTTTATTGATTTTTCCATCGATGCATTCAAAGTCATGTTCGATGCTACTTCCTGTGCACCGTTGATAATTGCAAACCACGCATCAGATACATGTCCCGCATCCGGCATAACCGAATACTGCTCATCCATTCTCAGCTTAGCATCTGTAAGCTCAAACGTCTGGAAATAGTTCAATTCGCTTTGGCCTACTTTTGCTGCTATCAGCTGGTTAATGTCAACCGCAGGGGCCGCGCCCGAAGGCATGCCCGCGTTTGATGATGATTCCTGGTTCATGGCCGATGTAGTGGCCTGGTTCAATTCTGAACCGGTTGGCGACCAAGGATTTGAATAATCGGCGGGATCGATCGGTAAACCTATTGGCCTGAATGATACGAAATAACCTTCGGGCATTTTGTTGGTGCTCGGGTCAACGCCGGCTGCCTTATTTTTAAGGTCCTGTAATAATTTGTTAACGTCCATTTTCTTAAGTTTTTAATTGTTGTGCCTACTCTGTTTTTGCAGGATTTTCAGCATACTCCATTTATGATGTTTTTATAGGTAGATGTGAATTACAATGGTGGCGCCGATTCATAATTTGTCGGCCCGATCTGCACGTGGAAATGATTTTGATGTGCCTGGCGCAAACCTGCGTCAGGATAATCAGGGTGAATAATGAAGCTGTTCACCGTTGGCTGCCCGGTGACGAACATCCTTGCCTGCAGGTCAGCAGCGCTTAATGCTGCATCCTGCCCCTGCGATTTATCCTGGCATTGGTTCATCGCGTAAGCGTCAAAGTCGCGGGCAAAGTTGTAAATAAGCCCGTTTGACTGTGCCAGGCGAAAGCAGGCCTTGCCATTAGTATTAACAGCCGGTTTTTGCCCCCAATCGCTATAAATATTCAGGGTGAAAGCTGTTCCGTCGCTTTTGGTGCCTGCTATGCCGCCCAGATCCATAGCGCGGCCGGTGTTATGGCAATCAAATAAATGCGCTTCATTGCCATGGCCAATGCCAATATGATGTACTTCCTTTACGGTAACATTATTGGCAGGCCCCCAGGTATCTTTTAGCCATTTGGTGAATTTGTACAGGAACACGATCATCCTGGGGTCTACATTATCTATATAGCCCATAATTTTGGGGTTGGTTGCGCTTACCAGGTATTTAAATTGTATGCCGTTTATCACATCGGGTTTTATGCGATAAGCCTTTACTATTTTTTGCGTAACGCCATTACCGGTAAACATGGTGGTCATGTTTGTTTGGTCAACCTTGTTGCCATCAATTTGCAAGGCAGGGGAGCCTTGTGTAATTAGATAGTTCACTATCTGCAGCGCCTCTGATACTTTCAGCATGCGTACCGGGTAATCATCATTAAGCCATTTGGTAATATTGGCCGATGCGCCCGATTGTTGCGTACCCGATTGCTGGTTGCTGCCCTGGCCAGATGTTCCGCTTTGGCCAGATGTTGTGTTGCTTTGGCCTGAACCCTGGTCGTTTTGGGCTACTATATTATCGCCGCTGCCGTCGTCTGTTTGGGCCGAACTGTCATCATTATTATTATCTGAAGCATCATCGCCAGATTGATCGCCGCTATCATCACTGCTGCTGTCCGAAGATCCGTCAGACTGGCTTGAAGAATCATCACCACTGCTATCTGAAGAATTGTCATCGGATTGACCAGAGTTGTTATCTTCATCACCGCTATCTGAAGATCCGTTATCTGCCTGGCTTGAAGAGTCATCACTGCTGCTATCCGATGACCCGTCATCCGTTTGACCTGAGGAGTCGTCGCTGTTACCTGTGTCACCGGATGATCCGTCATCCGTTTGGTCCGAAGGGTTATCAGTGCTGCTGTTATCACCAGGTCCGTCGGGTTGGCTTGAGGAATCATCACTGCTGCTATTGTCGTCCGAAGATCCATCATCAGTTTGCGAAGTATCGCTGTTGCTGGTGTCAGTACCCTGGTCATCTGTTTGGTCGCCGGGGCCGCTTGTTGCTGTTGCATCATCTGCGTCGGTGTTGTTTTCATTTATTGTTGACATGATTTTAAAGTTTTAATTGATCTCTGTTATTAAATTGATCCCGGCGGTGGTACCGGGCAACAGATCAAAGTTGGAGACAAAAAGGGGAGCTGCATAGCGTAACGCTACGGGAAGTAATGCGTAGAACTACGCAAATATTAAAGTACAATTACGCTTTACAGCGCCAGTACTAAGCCGTTACTTTGATGTTATTAATATTATATATGTATATTACTTTTAACTACTTAAAAACACCCTTAAACAATTTAAAAACAAACAACATGGCAACTATTAAAAACACGCTCCGCGGCATTGTGCCGGCAGTATTATCGCTGTTTATTTTACAGGGATGCAATCATTGCAACAATACCGGCTCGCAAATACCTTATAATAAGGAAAAGGCGAAAGTTCATTTTATTTCGTTAACAGATGCTTCGGCACTCACAACCGGTTACAGAAAGGAAAGGACTACCTTAACGCGTGAGATAAGTGATACCAATTACCTTGTGAACAATTTTAATCTTCCTAATGCCGAGTCGTTCAACAGAGACGCCATTATTGCCTTGCTCAACCAAAAAGGCGCCGAAGGTGTCCGCATTTATTTGGGCAGGGACGCTAAAGGCCTTATAAGGATGGTGCTGGCAGCAGTCGACAGTACCGGAAATGATATTACGACCGTATCCCGTGAAGTTTCGGCAAATACCGGATTCATTCAGGGCGCTTACGCCGGTTCAACTACAAAAGACGCTGTACTATTGGAATCGGGCCAACGCTGCCCAACATTGTGTGGTGCACAAAGCCCTCTTAACTAAGGCATATTTATGGACATTGTATTCAATTTTCTGCTCAGCCAGTCTATACTTATTCCTTTGGTAATTATGTTGTTCAGGATCAAAAAGATCCCTGCCGACTGGATGCCTTTCCTGGTGCTGTTAGTACTAGGGCTTTTAACCGAAATTGCCAGCTTTATAGTTATCCATTACTTTAAAGCCGGCAATGCCCCGGTTATTAAGATCTATAGCCTGGCCGAATGCTGCCTCATTTATTACCTGTTTTATTTATGGAAAAATGAAAAGGAAGCCCGGACGGTTTTCCTGGTATTAACAGGGTTAAGTGTATTAGCGTGGATAATTGAAGACATTGTTTTCGGTGGCATCAACACCTTCAGCCCGTTTTTCAGGGTGGGTTACGCTTTCGTAATTGTATTGTTAAGCATAAACCAGATCAACGGTATGATGGTTAAACAGGATGGTTCATTAATAAAAAACCCAAGGTTTATTTTATGCATTGGCTTCATTATATCGTTCATTTACCAGATAGTGTACGAGGCTTCATTTTATATTGGGTCTGATACATCTGTTTTAGCCAATAAGATAATTATAGGCTACGGATACATTAACTTTGGCGTAAACCTGCTTAATGCTTATGCCGTTTCGCGCATCCATAATCGCCACCAGGCAACTTATGGGCCTGTAAATCAAATAAATTGATATTTTAGCTTGTTGTTTTAACACCATATGGCCGACAAATTATTCTATACCGTTATTGTCACCTCATTATTGATAGCTATCATCATTATTTATTTTGTTATTTCCATTTTACGTTACCACCGCCGCTACATAAGATTACAAAAGGAAAGGATACATGCCGAAATAACCATGCAAGAAATGGAACGCAAACGCATTGCCAACGATCTGCACGATAGCCTTGGGCCTTTATTATCTACTGCTAAACTTTATATCCATAGCATTAGTGTTTCCAGCGATGAAGACAAGCAATTGCTCGACAGGGCAGGCACTTATATTGATGAAACAATTACCGGCCTCCGCGAAATATCCTACAATTTAGTACCAGGCAGTCTTAGTCGTAACGGGCTAACCGAAGCACTTAAAGAATATATTAACCGGTTAAATACCGCTCGTGTATTGAATATCGAGCTTATAATTGATGGGCCCATTAGCGTAGCTAAAGAGAATGAAGTTCACTTGTTCAGGATAATACAGGAGATAATACATAATACAGTTAAGCATGCCAAAGCCACCAATTTGCAGCTAAAATTTACCCGTGATGAGGGGGGGCAACTGATAGTTATTACCGATGATGGTATAGGTTTTGATCCTGCCGGGATAAGGAAATCGGGCGGGTTGGGGCTGAAAAGTATTGAAAGCCGCTGCGAAATGCTCAACGCGTCCATGCAGCTGATCTCGGCTAAAGGGAAAGGCTGTAAATACGTTATAAAATTTATTAAAAATGCTTGATAACTAACAAAATACATTAACTTTAATTAAGAATTAAACACTCTATCTACCTTAGCCATGCCTTATGATATTAACATTGTAATTGCCGACGACCATGAGATTTTTCTTGATGGATTATCGTTAATGCTTTCCCGGCAGGAAGGCTTCAATATTTGTGGCAGGGCATCAAATGGAATGCAATTAGTAGATGTTGTAAAAGCCCAGAAGCCAGATGTGGTGCTTACTGACATCCGCATGCCGGTTAAAGATGGCATTGAAAGCACCAGGCAACTATTAATGGCATTGCCCGATACCAAGGTAATAGCCTTATCAATGTTTGATGAGGAAAACCTGATAGTTGAAATGCTGGAAGCAGGTGCCAAAGGCTATCTGCTCAAAAACGCCCACAAGGATGAAATTATTGAAGCAGTTAAAAGCGTATATAAAAACAAAAACTACTATTGCGCCCATACATCGGCATTATTGGCTGGTATGATAGTGCGCAGTAAGTTTAACCCGGTAAAATCTGATGATCCTGTGGTTTTGAATGATCGTGAAAAAATGATCATTAAAATGATATGCCAGCAAAAAACCGCCGAAGAAATAGCCGATAAAATATTTTTAAGCAAGCGTACGGTAGAAGGTTACCGTACCCGCATCCTCGAAAAAATAAACGCTAAAAATACAGCCGGGGTTGTTATATACGCATTAAAAAACGGTATCATAACTGAAAATGAAATACTATAGCAGCCTGTTAATTGCTTTAATCTTATTGTGCATTGATGTTATGGCAGACCATATTATTAACTGTAACCAGCCTGCCAGCCTTCAATTAAGTTTGTTCGGGAATGTTTTGCCGGATATGGTAAAGAGCTAATAAGATTGTATTAATTGCCGCCTTTTTCCACGAATCAGGCATATAATTCCACATAAGAAGAATCTAAAAATTTGTTTACACGTATAAACTTAATGGTTTAAATTTTGTATATAGCAATTAGTTTTAGTGCTGAGCCTTAATTTTAGGCGTATATTATTATAAATATTTATATCTGCCCCTGCTGTATGATGGTTTCGTGTATGATTATTGATGATGATCCTGTTGTTATAGAATACCTTCAAGATTTTGCCCTTCAAACCCCGTTCCTGAACTTAGTATCAACCCACCAAAAAGCTGCCGATGCGTTAAAAGTATTGGAGGAGGAGAATGTTCAACTCATTTTTCTTGATATTGGTATGCCTGGCATTAACGGGATGGAATTTGCCAAATTGCTTAATGATACCAAAGGCGACCAGGCGCCGCGTATAGTTTTTATAAGCGGCTTTGATCGTTTTGCGCTCGAAGGTTATAATGTTAACGCACTGGGTTATTTACTTAAACCACCTTCTTACGAAGATTTTTTTAAAGTAGCCTATAAAGCCAAGGCTTATTTCGAGAACGTTTCCAGGCAGTCGGGAGGAGTATATAATGAAACTGATTTTATCTTTCTGCGGGTTGAGCATGACCTGGTACGCGTGTATTTGAAAGATATTTTATATGTGGAAGGCTTTAAAGATTATGTTAAAGTTTATACCATAGGTAATAATATGATAAAAGCGCTTGCCACTATGAAAAGCATAGAAGAAAAGCTCCCCGAAAATTCATTTATGCGTATACACCGTTCGTTTATCGTGTCGCTTGATAAAATAGAAAGCATCCATAACAGCACAGTGAAAATAGGCAAGGCCATAATACCCGTAACAGCCCAATTTAAGGATGATTTCAAAAAGTTTACTGACAGGTGGTTTTGATAGCATAACGGGAACACCAGTTAAATCCTGATTCTATCGAAATTTCAGCCTGAGTTATAGATTTGGTATAAGCTTTCTGTCGGCTCAAACCAGCAATATGTCGAAAGGATTATAGCTAAAAGCGCTGCCCTTAGTTTCTTTGTTACAACCCCGGTGCCTGATTACCCGGTGAAGAAAGAAAGCTATGGGATTAATCAAATATTACCAACCCCTTTGTTTTATTGGTTCTTTTTTCTGATCCGGGTGACATCGGGATTATTTGAGTTTGATCCCCCGGTTGCTATGAATAGCAAATTTAAACTAAGAATTTATGCAGAATGCCGAATCAGAAATATGGAGTAATTTTAATAACAGGCTTATCTCAATAATGGCGCACGACCTGCGGCAGCCATTTTCATCCATCATCATGACAGCAGAAATGCTGAAACTCACCCAAAAACCATTAGACCAGGAAGAATTCAACATCATAATGGAAGACCTGCGCGATACGGCTTCGAAAAGTATCGAACTGCTCGACGGATTACTTTATTGGGTGAAATCAAAAAAAGAAGGCTTTGAATACCGTACACAGCCACTTTTTTTGCATGATTTAGTAAATGAGTCGAACGGCCTGTATGTTTACGACCAGCAAAAGAAGAACATAGATTTTTTAAACTGTGTACCCGAGCGCCAGATAATTTATGCGCATAAGCAAATGCTACAGTTCATCAACCGCAATATATTAAGTAATGCCACCAAATATTCCCCTGTAAATGGACCGGTAAAGGTTACAGCAAAAGTTACCGACGAGTGGATAACCGTAGCCATAAACGATAAAGGCAAGGGAATGACGCGCGAACAGATTTACAACCTGTTTAACATACAGCAATTAGCTAAACAGGACGATCATAAATTAAAAGGCGCCGGCATGGCATTAAGCATTTGCCAGGATATGATACGCCAAATGAACGGCCGCTTATGGGCAGAATCAAATCCTGCTGACGGAACAACATTCTATTACGCGCTTCAGCTTGAAAAACAGGTGGCATACAGTTTATAAGTAAATTAATGAGGGCTATTGATATTTAAAATGTCAATTTGTACAAATAATTTAGCATAGCTGTTACAAATAGTCCGCATTCAAAAGGATATATTTATCCCTATAAACTTGTTTGTCTTCTCTTTTTAATATGCAACAGATGCACGTGCGCACCTTTTTATGCCTGTTATTGGCATTATATATAACAAAAGCTGTTTCACAAACACACAAAAAGCCTGTTGCGGTAATATCAAAAAACGACCCGGCCCACGTGTTCAATAACCCGCCAGAAGAAGCCAAACCGGGTGTGTTATGGATGTGGATGGGTTCGAACATAAGCAGGGAAGGTATAACCAAAGACCTTGAAGCGTTAAAGAAAGAAGGGTTTAACAGTGTAACTATGTCCTCCCTGGCCGATGTTACCAATCCCTGGAGTGCCGTGATCGGAAAATCGCCCACACCACAAATCATCGGCTGGACTGAACCCTGGTGGAAACTGGTACGTTTTGCCGCCGACGAGTGCAAACGCCTCAATATAAAAATGGGCATATTTAACTGTGCTGGTTACGAAGCCAGCGGTGGCCCCTGGATAACCCCCGAACTATCGATGCAGGAAGTTTGCTGGAGTACAAAAAAGGTAAAAGGCAGCAGCCATGTTGATATGCAACTGCTCAGGCCCTTTGTCAACCCGCGCGCTAATATGCGGTTCCCGGTATATAACCTTGTTAACGGGTTGATCGAGAACCCCGCGATACCCGCGCGTAGTTCATACTACAAGGATATAGCCGTACTGGCAATGCCTGCTACCGGTATAGTGCCTAAGGACAGCATTATAAACATTACCGATAAAATGGACGCGAACGGCAGGCTAAGATGGGATGCCCCGCCGGGTAACTGGATGATATACCGTTTTGGGCATACTACAACAGGCGCGCTTATACAACCGGCACAGCCACAAGCAACAGGGCTTGAATGTGATAAAATGAGCGAAGCAGCCGTGAGTTTCCAGATGGACCACATGATAAATCAAATAAAAGGGCATCTCGGCGGGCTGGTAGGAAAAACGGTAAACAACGTTTATTTCGATAGCTACGAGATTGATGATGTAACCTGGACGCCAAAAATGCGTGAAGAATTTATGGCCCGCAAAGGATATGATATTATTCCCTACCTGGCTGATTTTGCGGGTAGGTGCATTGGCAGTAAGATCGATTCGGTAAAATTTGGGATTGATTTTGATAATACCGTTAGGGACATGTACCGTGATATTTACTTTGGCACCATTGCCAAAAAATTAAAAGCTGCAAACCTGGGCTTTTTAAGCGAACCCTATGGCGGCCCGTGGCGCCCCGATGATATTATACCCGAAGTGGCCTATCCAATGGTGGAATTCTGGACAGATAAAGGTGAATATTCGCCTTATGAATTAGTGCCTACGCTGGCGGCCATACGTAAAACCAAAGCTAATCTGATCCAGGCCGAAGCTTTTACAGGGCAGCCTGCTTACAGCAAATGGGACGAATACCCCGCATGGTTAAAACCCATTGGCGATGACGCCTACTGCGTTGGGGTAAACCGTTTTATAATCCACCGTTTTGCCCAGCAACCCTGGGACGACCGCTACCAGCCCGGCGAAGCGATGGGGCAGTGGGGTACCCATTTCGACCGGACCCAAACCTGGTGGAAACCCGCCGCAGCCGCCGTACAATACTGGACACGCTGCCAGGCGCTATTACAATGGGGTAGCTATGCAGTGAAAGACAGTGACCTGCTGGTTAGCAACGCTACCGATAGCTTAAAAGTCCACCATACACACCGGGCAAAAGGTAATACCGATATTTATTTTGTGGCAAATATCGCGCGATATTCAGGTTCGGCAACCTGTAATTTTAAGGTTAGCGGCATGCAGCCTGAATTATGGGACCCGGTAACAGGTACCATGCGTACCCTGCCGCAGTTTAACGATGATGGGAAACGTACATCAATAGTATTAAATTTTGATAAGGCGCAAAGCTTTTTTATTGTATTCAGGCATAAGGCTGTAAAGCGATCTTTGGTTAAAAATGATAATTTCCCTGCATTGCGCCAATTAACTGAAATAAAGGGGCGCTGGCTGGTGCAATTCGACCCTCGATGGGGCGGCTCGGAAAAACCGGTAGCCTTTGATGAGCTGACCGACTGGACAAAGAACATCGACAGCGGCATTAAGTACTTTAGCGGTACGGCCGTATATCATATTAATTTTAACGCCCCCGGCGTGTTAAAAACAAAAAAAGCACTCTACCTTGATTTAGGCGAAGTAAAGCACATTGCCCGCGTTAATATAAATGGCAAGGATTTAGGTGTTATATGGACGGCCCCCTGGCATGTGCACATTCCTGCGGGCTTGTTAAAAAATATCGGCAATAAACTAACCGTAGAAGTAACCAATGTTTGGGCCAACCGCATGATAGGCGATGAGCAGCAACCCGACGACTGCGAATGGCTGCCAAACAGGTATTTTTACTATAGCGGCAAATATTTAAAGGAATTTCCCGACTGGTTCCTCAAAAATCAGCCGAGGCCGTCAAAAGGCAGGTACACTTTTACCACATGGGATTATTTCACCAAAGACTCGCCGCTTATACCATCGGGCTTAATGGGGCCGGTTAGGTTAATGGCTGAAGATTAGGCATTATATGCGAAAATCACCCCTTTAGGGTGGTAGGGTTGTACAAACCAAATATTACATTTGATAGTGCTAACAAATTTTCATATGTATAAATGCCTGGCTACCATCTGTTTGTTGCTTGTTTTTAAAGCAGCTTCGGCGCAAACTACTCAATTACAAACTGCTGATTCTTTATTCCAGTTGCAGCAATGGAAAGCGGCGGCAGGGATTTATACCGTAGCTTTAAAAGATACTTCGACAAACGCACTGGAATGGAACAGGTTGGGTTTATGTAATTACAATTTAGGCAGGTATACCATCGCCCTGAATAATTATGAAAAAGCTTTAGCTAACAAGCCTACCGCATTTCTAAAGGGATTGGATGAAGAACGTATCGCCCGTTTATATGCCAAAATAAATAAGCCCGATTCGGCGCTCAAATGGTTAGATATAGCCGCCGCATCCGGCTTTAGTAATGTAACTGAACTGGATACTCTATCGGAATTTGCAAACCTACGCGGCGGGCAGACATTCAAAAATTTGTATCAAAAAATATATGCTTCGGCCTTTCCGTGTACCACAGCACCGCACACGCACGATTTTGATTTTTGGATAGGCGAGTGGGATGTTTATCAAACAGGTACCCACAATTTAGTGGGGTACAGTTTGGTACAAAGCATAGCAGGTGGCTGCTCAATTTTAGAAAACTGGAACGCTACTACCGCAAACAATGGTAAAAGTCTTAATTATTACGACGTAAACGCCGGGGCATGGGAACAGGATTGGGTTGGTTCGGGCGGTAGTGCCCAAAGATACTTGCACGGCGAATATAAAAACGGTGCCATGCATTTTACCTATGAAAGTACAAGTAACGGGCAAAAAATGACCGGTAATTTCTTTTTTTATAATATCGACAGCAATACTGTTAGACAATACCAGGATATGTCGACCGATGGCGGTAAAACTTACACCGTAGCTTACGACCTTACCTATATCCGCAAGAAAAAGTAATTATGCCTTTTAATTTATCCTGTTAATAATAGTTGTGGCGGCGCTTACTTTTAGGGCCACTAGGTCATAATAAGCCTGTGTAAGCTGAGCTTCAACGGTGGAATTTCCTTTGTTTTTAGTGCGCAGGGTGTACCATTTATATATCAGTTGCAATTCTGTAACGGTATATTTTACGCCGGCATATTTTTGTATGGCGACTAAAAAATCGAAATTATATTCTTGGGTAGGCTCTATCATGGTGCCCTCGCCGTAATCGTTCCAGGTGATCAACTGTAAATATTTTGCACCAGAGGTTGTCGCGAGGTTAAGCGTACTTTGCAGTGTCCCTGCATTATTATAATCTATTAAGAATAGCGTGTTTCCCCAACCGCCGGGTTTATAAAAATCCTTAAAACCGGGATAAGCGCCCGCAAACCAGGTAGATAAACCCGAAGCCCTGTTATAAAAATTCCGCAAACCGGTAAGGTTTGAGGCATCCACCCAGGCAAATTCACCACTGGCCGAGCTGCCTGTAGTGCCATCGGCATATTCAAGCGGCAGCAGACATGGTTTTGGAGATAGTACCGAAAGTGCCCTTTGCCATTGATTCGGCTGCATCATTGTTTGCGGCCCGAAATTCAACAACAACGGTTGATTATTTATCTTCACATAACTGCTGCCGCCAAAATAAGCCGTTTGTAAATAATTAAAATCCTGCTGCGCCGCGGTAATGGTATCGATGCCGCCTATCGATTTCACATTCGCAAGTTGCGCGTCTTCATAACAAATACTGAATTGCAATCCCGCATAAGTCACCCGTTTAAATAATGAATCGGTATTACGTTTTATTAATGGGTAATCATACACATTATGCGTACCGTTCCAATCGACGATCACACCGTCAATTCCCGAATACTTCATCAATAACAACTGATAATCAAGTATATCCCTGTCCGAGCTTGCATAAGGGCCTGTCATCGGGTAAAAATATGACGCGATCTGCCGTTTGCCGTTTGCATCCACAATGTCAGGGTTTTCATTGGCCATTGTCCAGTGCTGCCCCCATTTTCCATCGGGCGAAGTGGCGGGCGTTTCGAACCAGGGTAAATAATGCGCGTAAATTTTAATGCTATTGGTTTTAACAACCAGTTGTGGGGTTTGAATTGTTGTATCAGGAGGGGTAAGGGTGGTGTCCGGCTTTTTGGTCATCACTTTATTTGGCGAGTTGTTGCTTTTACTGCAACTTGAAAAGAGAAAACAAAAGCCAACAAGTGTAAATATTATTTTTTTCATTTTATACTTCAAAACTGTCATCCTGAATGATGACACACAACCAGTCATCTGTTTGTTAATGGGTTTGGCTAAAGCCAATAATAATCGTCCACCAATCCGCCCCTTAAAAAGGACGGCAATCAAATAGACCCATTTAATTGCCGTTGGCTTCAGCCAACGGACTACGATTAGAATTACAGACTGGCTTTAGCCAAATCGATATTTTATTTATACAGTTTCAAACCCTTTATATCACCTATTGCCGGTTTTATGCTGATGGCTGCGCCGCCGCCCGGCGCTAATTTCAATTTAAGCTTAGTATTGGCATTAACCAAAAATCTGGTGATCTTGTATGCTTCGGGGTTTGTTGTCTAGTCGGCATTATCACTATCAGTATATAGTGTCGATATGTATTTTTGTCTTTTATTTAAAAAGTTAAGCGCCACAACCTCGGCGCGGCTGTCGGCATTTGTTATAGCACCAATATACCAATTTTCAGTATTTTTTTCTTTTCGTGCAGTGGTGATATACTCTCCCGGCTCGGCAGCAATTACTTTGGTATCATCCCAATCCACACCTACATCTTTTATAAATTGGAAGGCATCATAATACTTCTCATAATTTTCGGGAAGGTCGGCAGCCATCTGTATGGGGCTATACAGTACCACATATAGGGCCAACTGCTTAACGAGCGTAGTATGTACAACTTTATTAGACAGGCTGGTATAATTTTGTGTTTTTAATATTCCTGGTGTAAAGTCCATCGGGCCGCCCATAAAGCGGGTGAAGGGCATGATGGTTTCATGGTTGGGCATATCACCGTGGCCAAAGGCATTATACTCATTACCCCGACCGGCCTCGCAAGCCATCCAGTTAGGGTAAGTGCGCTGTAAACCGGTGGGCCTTACAGGTTCGTGCTCATCTATCATGATATGATAATCGGCTGCCTTTTGCGCCATACGCACGTAATGGTTTATCATCCATTCACCATCGTGGTGTTCACCACGCGGTATTATCCTGCCCACATAACCCGTTTTTACGGCCTTGTAACCATATTTATTCATAAACCTGAACGCAGTATCAGCCTGCCGTTCATAATCGGTTGCGGAGCCTGATGTTTCGTTATGCATGATCATCATCACGCCCTTGGCTTTGGCGTATTTTGTTATGGCATCCACATCAAAATCAGGATAAGGGGTCACAAAGCTAAACACATGTTCCTTCCAATTGCCGAACCATTCTTCCCAGCCATAGTTCCAGCCCTCAACCAAAACGCCTTGTATACCATTTTTCGCTGCGAAATCAATATAACGCTCTACATTTGCCGTGTTAGCGCCATGTGTGCCGTTGGGTATAAGCAGGCCATTAGCGCCCACCGTATCAGCCCGGTTAGAATAGTTCCAGGTACTTTTCCCGGTTTGCATTTCCCACCATACGCCTAAAAATTTCATCGGCTTTATCCAGCTTGTATTTTCAATTTTCGATGGTTCATTTAAGTTAAGTATCAGCTTCGACTCCAGGATTTCAGGTGCCTTATCGCTCACAATAACAGTGCGCCACGGGGTATGGCATGGCGCGCCCATATAGGCTTTATTGCCTAAAGCATCGGGCACCAAAGCGGCAGTAAGCTTGTAAGTTTTGGTATCAACATGCAATTGCATGGCGGTGTAGTTTACCAGGGCAGCCTCGTGTATGTTAATGTATAAGCCCCCGGTAGTTTTCATCATCAGCGGCGTTTGAACGGCATAAGGGTCGGGGCAAACCTTAACCGCTATATCGTCTGATGCTTTTACCACGGGCCGGTTATCTATTTGGCTTATGTTGCTGATGGTGTAGGGGTATTCGTTGGTGTCATAATCACCTGGTATCCAGAATGTTTTATGGTCGCCGGTAAGCGCGAATTCCGTTTCTTCATCTGATACGATAAAGTATTTAAGATTGGCCTGTTTGGGGAATTCATACCTGAAGCCTACACCATCTGCAAATACCCTGAAAACAATATCCATAAACTTAACTGGTGCGTTTTGTTGTTTCAGGTGGATGGTTAGCTGCTCGTAGTGGTTGCGGATGGTGCTTACCTCGCCCCAAACTGGCTTCCAGCTTTCATCAACGTTTTTGGTCTCGGTGCTTATGATCTCAAAATTGCTATCGAGCGCGGCACCATCCAATATTTTTATGCCTAAGCGTGATGAGTTTATTACCTGTTTGCTTTTGTAGGAAACATTATAAAATGGCCGCCCGGAGTTATCAAGCCTAAAATCAAGTCTGACATTATCCATAGCCGCGCTTAAAGCCCCGGTTTGTTGTGCTGTTACCTGTGTAAATATGAAAACGCTGAAAAGGCAGGCGAATATTTTTTTCATGTTAGTTGTGTTTTATAAAGCCCGGGTTGTACTCATGCGAGTAACCGGGTGTAAAGCCGGGATATAAGTTTTTATAAAAGCGGTCAAACTCACTGCTATACGAATAAGTTAACCTGTCGGTGCGGTAGGGGTGATCGGTTATGCCTTCGAGCGTGCAGAATTTTACCGTTATTTTACCATTCCTGGAAACGGCAACCCTAACCGGCCCTGTGCGCATTTTAAATTTAGTTGATACCAGCCCTGCACTAACAGTTACCGATTGCCCGTTAACCGTTAACCGGCTTTTGGCTTTCAGCAGGGTAACCACGTCAATCGAGTCTTCCCACGATTGGGGGATGGTTTCCTGTTGAAAGCTTTTAACCGGTATGTTGAAAGGTTTAGGTTCAATATCGTGCTTATATTTTTTAAAGAAAGCTATCGCTACATCTCTGTCGGCATAAGGTGAGGGCAGTTTTTCCCATTTGCTTTTATAGTAATTTAATAATATCGAAAAGCCCTCGTTATGGTTTATTTCAGGAGCGAGGTGGTGGCCTTCGGGATAATCGTTCCAGGTGATGACATTGATGATGTGCACATTTTGCTTAATGCCGAATTCCAGCAGCTTACGAAAATTGTATGACAGCCCCGTGGTTATATATTTCCGTTCAACATTCGGCAGGCCCGCGCTTACGGCTTCCCCGGCCGTATGGTACATATCCCAGGTGCCTGTTTTTAATAGTTTCGATGTATAGAAATCTGCGAATACCGAACCTGTAAAGGTACGTTTGCGGGCCTTGCATTCGGCGGCTACCATATTGCCTAAATAATCATTGCTGTAAGGCAATGTCCATATCCAAACCGCGGGGAAATAATCCAGTATGTTGTCCAGTGTCGGTGTGGTTATTTGTGTGTTAATGGTGTACACGCAGGCAAAGCGCTCATGTACCGCATCGGCAAGGCGTTTGTAGGCACGGGCAATGTAAAACTGATCGGACAAGCCTTTTTTATCTGCCGGTATATCCGCCAATGATTCACCCAGCCATTGGTACACCACCAGCCTGCCATCGGGTGTACGGAGCCAGTGCGGGTTATTGCGCCCAACGGCATCAATTATGCCGTTAATGCGTCGTGCAAATTCAGCCACTTTTAAAGCTTCGGTACTGCCACCGGGATGCGAAATACAAACTGTGAATTTAAAATCGATATGCTTTTCGGCAGCCACCCTAAAATAGGCTTTGATAATATTGTCCCAATCAGGTAACCCAAGCACATAATAAAACTGGAAGCCGTCTATGCCCGAACGTTTTGCCGCGCGCATCTCAAATTCAACGGCTTCATCCAATGTGGCGTTGGCCATCAGGTCATTCACCATAGGTTTAACCTGCGTAAGGCCGCCCAGCGGTGCGGTTATATTGCCGGTAGGGGCATAGTAATCCGGGTTGCCGCTATCTTCGTAAGGGTGGCCCTTGTAGCGGATAATATTCGTCATACAATGTGCTATAACCAGTTTTTGGCCGGTGATGGGCAGGCTATATTCAGGTAGGTTTTTCAACGTATCCTGGGCCTGTGCATCAGCAAAAAATAAGGCAAACAAAAGCAGGAGGGATAGTTTTTTAAAACTTCCGTAACGTGTAAAAAGCATATAAAAGGATTATTCAGCAGGTAAATAAAGGGTAAAGCTTTGCAGCCTTACCCTTAAACCAATTAACTATTTATTATTTATAACCCGCGCTTTGTACTATTTTGGCATTGCTGTTTATTTCGCTTTGCGGAATTGGCCATACGTATGATTTTGCATCATCCCACTGTATAGGGCCATTCAGGTTAACAGCCGTTCCGTAATAAGCAGCTTCTGATTTTCCTATCTGCCAGCGGCAAACATCAAACCACCATGAGCCTTCGTTAAATAACTCAGCCCAACGCTCGTAATAAAGCGGGTTGTTGCCCAGTACCGCGTCGGTAGCTACTGTTTTTGCAGTTACTGATGCATAATCAGTTGCAGGCGATGGTGTGTTCACAGGTAAATTATATGCCCTGCGGTGAACTTTGTTAATATATTCAAGCCCGGTAGCGTTATCGCCTGAGTTTATGCAGGCTTCAGCGTATAACAGGTACACATCGGCAAGGCGGAGAATGTAATAATCCCAGGCATCGGCGGTTTGGTTTATGCCCGATGGGTTGCCCAGGCCCGAGCCCTCGTTATAAGTTAAAGGTGAATATTTTCTCACTGCCCAGCCATACACGGTTTGGTCGCTGCCAAATTGCCCCGGTTTGGCTACCAGCGCAGGTGTTTTACCATCGATCAGAACGGTATCAATATATGGCTGTAAAGCATTAACATACAAACGCGGGTCGCTGGTGCCGTTGGTGCGGGCAGCCAATGATTTTTGCTTGTAAACCGGATCGATAACAAATTGCGGGTTATAATAAGTTGGCCCCACACTTTGATTGTAATTGGGGTTATTCACCAGGTTAAAGGCGCTCCCCAAAGTAAAGCCAAAGCGGGTCACGTTTTTGTCGTGAAAAAATTCATTACCATAACCCAATGGCTGTATCTCGCTTTCTGTGCCGTTAAACGGACTGCCATCCTGGTTATAGCCGCCAAATGTAAACGGCGACCAGATCAACCCGTTTATAGCTGCCGAGTTTGCAGCACCGCTATACACACCATAACCACCTTTCGAATCCGGGTCGATATACAATTCAAACAATGATTCAGAGTTGAACTTATTTTTCCCGTTAAAGGCATCATGGTAGGTTGAATATGACATTAATGTTTTGCCGCTTTTTTGTATCAGGTCGAGCAAAGCAGTTTTCGCGTTGGCCCAATCCTGGGTGTACACATAAGCTTTACCCAACAGGCCTTCGGCTGTCCATTCACTTACACGTGCAGCATCAGCGGCGCCCCAAACCTGTCCTTTTAACAAAGTTTGTGCCTGCTTAAAATCATTTATGATGAACGCCCAGCTATCTTTTACGGATGAACGGCCTACCTGCGTTTCGGCAAGGGTAGTAGGCAATCCGTTATAGATCACAATGCCCAATGCATCGCCATTGGCACCGCTTGCGCCCAGGTATTTCTCGCCGTAAAGGCATTCCAGTTCCATGTAATACCAGCCGCGTAAACAATAAGCCTGGCCTAATATCAGGTTCACGGTTTGCTTGTCGGCTGCGCTGGCATTAGGGTTTAAGGTATTGAATTGTGTCGCAGCCGCAATGGTAACATTACAATCTTTCACACCCACATACAATGCCGACCATGCCGCGCCTACATAGTTGTTGCCTACACTTAAATTGGTATTCGCCATTTCGTTCCAGGCGGGATCGCCGTTATACAACGAGTTTATGGTGTGCATTGAGTTTGATAATGCTTTTGGCAGGAACCAAAACCCGTATAAGCCCGGATCGCGCATGTTGGCATAAGCCGATACCAATACAGTTTGTAACTGTGGTATTGTTTTCGGAAAAGTACTTGTACTGAATGCGTTTGTTGGCCCAACATTCACAGGGTCCTTTTTACAGCCGGATATTAATATAGCCGCCAGTATAGTTGTTATATATATTTTCTTTAACATCTTAATAGTTTTTGAAGGTGATCATTAAAAAGTAACATCAAGTCCTGCGGTATATATTTTCACCTGCGGGTAGTTGGTAACAGCGTCTATCCCCTGGGTAGTAACCGAACCATAGCCCGAACCTGTGAACGAACTACCCAACTCCGGATCTAACCCGGTGTATTTGGTAATGGTAAATACATTGTTGGCGCTTACAAACACCCTTACGCTTTTAACACTTAATTTATTTAATATCCCGTTTGAGAAGGTGTAGCCCAACTGTACGTTTTTCAATTTTAAATAACTGCCGTTCTCAACAAAATAGCTGTTCACCGAAGAGAAGTTGGTGTTAGGGTCAAGCGCCTGGCTGCCATTCGCGGCAGTACCCAATAAACGCGGCTGCGAGGTTAAGCCGTTGCTGCCCAGGAATGAATCGCCCCATACCCTGGTTGTTGAGTTGCCATCCTGGAAAAGTGATTGCTCGTAAGCCTTCACACCATTGTAAAGCTGCACGCCTTGAACGCCATTGAATAACATGGCCAGGTCAAAACCTTCATAATTAAGGTGGATATTGATACCATAAACCAATTTAGGGTTAGGGTTGCCAATTACTTCCTTGTCGTTCTGGTCAATAGTGCCATTATGGTCAAGATCGGCAAATTGCAGGTCGCCGGCCTGGGCGGTGTTGCCATTAACTTTCTGGCCCGCTGCTTCGGCATCTGTTTTAAATATGCCTATCACCTTGTAACCGTAGAATGAACCAAACGGCAAACCTGCCTTAGTTTCAGTAATGGTTTGGTTGGATTGTATATTGAAGCCGGCATCGCCATTGTTATAATAGTTATAGCCGTCATATAACACACCGGTAGCAGTTCCGCTTAAGTTAAGTACCTTGTTTTTGTTAAAGCCTGCATTAATACTTACATCATAGCCTAATTTCCCGGCCTTATTATGGTAGCCCACCGAGAAATCAATCCCTTTATTGCTTACCGTACCAACGTTGGCAATATACGGTGTTGTAAAACCAGAGCTTGTTGGCAGTTGCAGCGGATACAACATGCCTTTGGTTTCTTTGTTGTACCATTCAATGGTAAAGTTTAAATGGCCTTTTAATGCCTGCCCATCTAAACCTATGTTTGTTTCATCAATAGTTTCCCAATGCACGTTGGGGTTGGCCAGTTTAGTAAGCGTGTTGCCGATCTGGAAGGCCTGGCCCACGCCAAAACCCTGTGAGCCGCCCGAAATACCGCTGCTCAATTGATTTTGGTAATAATTAGAAGAATAAGTGTAGTAACCAATATTGCTGTTGCCTAATTCGCCGTAGCTGCCGCGTAATTTTAACGAATTGAAGATATTGGTTGCCGGCTTAAAGAATTGCTCATCGCTGATGTTCCAACCTGCCGAAACGCCCGGGAATACACCCCTTACTTTATCAGGGCCGAAAGTAGTAAAGTTGGCATCCTGCCTTATTGAGCCTGACAGATAATAACGTTCATCAAAGTTATAATTTACACGTGCGAATTGCGATTTGACATAAGTATTGTTATCAAACCCGCCCGACAAGGCCAGCTGGGCAGCTGAAGCCGATGTAGGTACATAAGTATAACCGTTAAGCGCTATTGAACCCATGCTGCTGTTGATATTATCGCTTGAGCCGGTGATCTGCTCGTAACCGGCAACAGCGCTAATATTGTGTTTGCCAAAGCTTTGATTGTAGCTTAATACATAGTTATTCAGCAACTGGTTATACTCGGCATTATTTTTATAAAGCGAATTATTGCCAAGCGCCACAGCGCCAAAGTTGTATGAATCCTGGAAATAGTTCCGGCTGTATTCATTATAGGTATAACCCCAGTTGGTGCGGAAATCTAAATGGAATGGCAATTTTATATCGGCATATACATTGGCTTGCACATTGTTAGTGTAATCCTGCGCCGTAGCAGTATTTACAGCGCCATAAGGATTTGGCCCGCTCATTTGTATGCTGTAACCCTTAGGCTCGCCGCCGTAACTGCCATCCGCGTTAACCGTGGGTATGATGGGCTGTGTCCTGAACGGCGCATTATGCAGATCGACCAATATTGGTAATGTTTTGCGTTGGGTAAGGTCTATCTGCTCGCCTATGGTAACGTATTTACCCAACTTGTCATCAGCATTGGCACGTATACCGGCAATGTTCGACGCGTTTTTAATGAAAGAACCTATTTGGTTGTTATCATAAATTGAGAACAGGTAATTAATATTATTGCTTGCCCCTGTAACCGATAAGTTAGCGTTTTCTTCTATCGCGCTGCGATATAAAACATTTTCCCAGTTAACATCAGGTAAGGTATCGGTTTGGGTTTTGTCTTTGAAAAATGAAGGGTTAACCAAATTTTGCAGTTTAACAAAATCGTCCCTGTTTAATAGGTTGTTTACCAATTTTGGTTTGCTTACGCCATATCTTGCTGTGAAGCTAATTTTTGGTGCCTCGCCAACTACACCTTTTTTTGTGGTAATGAGTAAAACACCTCCTGCGGCTGATGCACCGTATATTGAAGCGGCTGCGGCATCTTTTAATACATCAATACTGGCAACATCCTGCACATTAATGCCCGAAATATCGCCTACCCTTACTCCATCAACAATATATAAAGGCGCGGCCTGGCTTAGTGATTCAAGCCCCCGTATTACAAGGGTAGGGGTGGCGCCGGGCTGCCCTGAGCTTTCAACAACATTTACGCCTGCAATCCTGCCTTGCAGCGCCGATACAGGGTCGCTGATGGGCTGATCCTTGAATACATCGCCTTTAACCGATGCAATTGAGCCTGTGAGCTCTTTGCGCTTCTGTGTGCCGTAACCAATTACCACAACTTCATTCAGTTGCTCGTTTGTGGTTTGTAATTTTATATTGATAACGGACTTGCCCTTTATCGCGACTTCCTGGCTGATGTAACCTACGCTGGAAAACACAAGCACATCGCCGCTTTTTGCCGAAAGTACGTAGTCGCCGTTCGCATCTGAATTTGTTCCGGTACTTGTTCCCTTTACGGCAATGGTCACGCCGGGAAAGGGATTGCCTTTTTCATCGGTAACTTTACCTGAAACCGAGGCCTTTTGGGCAAAAGCCGTGAGCGACATCAATACAAGTAATGGACAAAAAAGTAACTTGAGTAATAGTTTTTTATACATAATTGATCTTATTTTTAGGTTTTAATGATTGGTTAGTTTGGTGTTTGTAGTGAGATATTTATTGTATGGCTATCCCGAAAACAGGCGGGTATTCGAATGCATTCTACAAGGGCGCGAAATATAGCGCGTGTAAAAATGCCTGAATACCAGATGTGGATCATGGTACATTTTCATAATTTCAGTTGGTTTGAAAAACGGTTATAATTAGTTGTTTGCTTATTGCGCTTTTAAGCGTGGCAATTCGCTTATCCAAAGAGAGTGGATTATATAGTGAAGGGCAAGTTTCAAAATTAAAATATAAAGGAATATAAACTTTATTTTGACATAAATATCTTATTGTCAATTATTTATGTGATAATCAATTTAATCAAAATATAAACGGTGTATAAGCTTTTGTGAGAAATATTAAGCAATTACATGGCTTTTATAGCCATAATAGCATTCTCAAATTCGTCATTATGAATATTTGATTTGCTTTTTATGCGGGCTTTATAATTATATATGGTATTTACCGAGTATTCCAAAATATGTGCTATTTTCTCGGTGTCGCTAATTCCAAGCCTTACCAGCGCGAATATCCGCAGGTCGGTATTTAACAATTGGTTGGGCAAAAGCTTAACCCGGTTTTCTTCGCTGAACAGTTCATTATAACCGTTAACAAAGTTGGGGAATATCTTCAAAAAGGCTTTATCAAAATTTATGAATAGTTCCTCGCGCTCTTTGGTAAGGTTAATGTTGTTAACCAGTATGCGTATATCCTCAAACCGCTTGGTGGTAAGCTTGTTATCAACCGACCGTTTAAACTTGTCGAGTTTATTGATGTATTCCGAAATCAGGTTAAAATAGTAACCAATGTATTCCTCTTTTATTTTATTGGCTTCATTAAGTTTAATGTTGCTTTTTTCGAGCGTACGGTTGGTTTCCAGTATTATTTTGTCGGCGATCTTTAGCTTTTGCAGTTGTTTATAGATGATCACGGCAAACACAATAACCATAAGCGCCAGCAAGGTTAATAACGACGAGTAAAATATCAGCGCGCGCTTTTGTTCTTCTTCATTGTTTATTTTATCGCTGGCAATAACGGGCAATATGGCGCTAACCTGTAATTTTCGTTGCCTCGCTCCATAAAATATGGCATCGTCCATCGCCTTTTTTATATATACATAGGCATTTTTCACATCGCCGTTTTTATAAAGCAGTTGCGCCAGGTTGGTCATGGCGGCCGCCTCTTTGGTTGATGAGCGCACATCGGCCATTGCAGCCACTATTAGTAATTGAATGGCGCTATCGGGCTGGTCCTTGCGTATATAAATATCGCTCAGGGTGGAGGCGGTAATAGCAAACTGGTGATCGGGCAGCTTATATTTATTTATGAGGGTTTTTAAATTGGTAACTGCGCCTTCGGTATTACCTGTTTTCAACATCCATAGGCCTTTATAGTAGATATATTCAAATGAATTTGGGTTACATAATGCCGTAGCTGAGTCAATATACTTCGCTGCCCATTTGTTATAATTGGGGGTATAGTAATTATCCTTGTCAAAATCAGCCAGGTCATAATAAGTGCGGGCATTCAGAAAGTAATATTCCTTTTTGGCATCGTTGCTCAGCAGTTTAACATTTACTGTTTTCAGCGAATCGAACGTTTCCTTAAACATACCCGATGAAAGCGAAATAAAGGCAAATTTCACTTTGCCAGTGGCAATTTTTGCCGGGTCTTTTAATAAATAACCCGTTTGCTGCAATTTTTGAGCATAGTAAAAGGCTTTATCGTAATTGAATGATTTATACTCATCGTACAATTGCAGGTAGATATTATAATGGTTATTTACGTCGCTGTTATTGTTTAATGATAACTCCAGTTTTTCAATGCGCGATGTTTTATCTCGGTCGAATGCTGCTTTATTATCCAGTACATTATCCAGTTTAACCAGAAGTGAATCATAGGGCTTGTTTGCATACGCGGAATGAAAGAACAATAGGAGAGGGAATACAAAAAATATCCTTTTCATGTATGGGTATTATCAAACAGTTTTGCTTAACGATATAGTGATCAATAATTGGCCGGCTGTTAAAAACGGCCGAGTGGTTTAATCATTTTAAAAGTAAAAAAAAATATTCAATACTATGTGCGCGCTCTTTTAATATAAACAATAATACCAAATTGAACTTGGGGTAAGGTTTTGTCACTGTCTCACTTTGAGACAGCTAATGCAGAAAATAGCTAAAAACAAGGTCTTTTTCTGGCGAAAAAAGGCTAAAAAAGCCCATTTTTTTGTTGTTTTTTGAGCGAAAAATGGCCTTTTTTGGATGTTTTTGAAGCCTAAAAGTGGCGTTTTTAGGGCATTTTAGTTCTAAAAACCGCTTATTTTGAATGGTTTTGAGCTTTTTTGAGAGTATTTAAGCAGGTGTCTCAAAATGACTCATTTGCTTAAATGAGACACTGCTTTAAAAATAATTTATTCTTAAACAAGGGGCATTCTATTATCAGGGTTTTTATTAGATATATTTCATCCGTTCATAAGTATCTTTGCCGCTTTAAATATTAAATGTTAGATATTTTATACAGGGATGAATACCTGGTAGCCATAAACAAACCACATGGATTGCTGGTGCACCGTTCGCCCATAGCTGCCGATGTTGAAGAATTTGCCCTGCAATTATTGCGCGATCAATTGGGGCTTAAGGTGAACCCGGTGCACCGCATCGACCGGAAAACCGGCGGCGCATTGCTGTTTGCTTTCGATAAAGACGCCGAAATAGCCATGCAGCAGCAATTTATGGATAACCGGGTAAAGAAGAAATACCTGGCCATAGTTCGCGGCCATACGCCCGATGATGAAATGATAGACTATCCGTTGCGTAAAGAAAATGGCACCTTACAGGAGGCACTCACTAATTACATTACCTTAAAACGTGCAGAAATTGATGTGCCTTTCGGGGCGCATGCTACCTCGAGATATTCGCTTATTGAAGTTGCGCCCGAAACAGGTCGTATGCACCAGATACGCAAGCACATGAGCCATGTTTTTCATCCCATAATAGGCGACCGTACACACGGGTGCAACAAACAAAATAAACTGTTTAAGGAAAAGTGGGACATGACAACCATGCTGCTCCATGCATCAACATTAAATTTTAATCACCCGGTCACGGGCAGCGAAATTGTTATTGAGGCACCATTGCAACCAGAGTTTATACGGGTAATGGATTTAATGAACTGGTAGAACATATTATTATTGCTGGTGTTATTGGATAAATAATTACCTGTTATATTTGCCTGTAACAGACTGATACCCCAATGGATGAAATAGAAGACTATTCCGAATCGATACATGAACAAAGCAACGAGCATGCGCACCATATAATGCACGAAAGCGGCGGCAAAGAGAAATGGGTAGTTTGGGTGGCGCTTTCAACCGCTGTTATTGCCGTACTGGCTGCCATAACCGGTTTAATGGCAGGCAACCATGCCGATGAAAGTATGCTGGCACAGATGCGCTCGTCAGACCAGTGGGCTTTTTACCAGGCAAAAGGCATCAAGGCCGATATGTTAAATGCTTCAAACCATATGCTGATCGCTATAGGCAAAACCCCTGATAGCGCCGATGTTGCCAAAGCCAAAAAATATAAACAAGACCAAGCTGAAATAATGGTTAAGGCTAAAGATTTTCAAAAAGAATCAGATGAACATGTGGCTAAACATGAAATACTTGCACGCGGTGTTACGTTATTTCAAATAGCTATTGCTATTGGCGCTATATCCATCATTACCAAGCGTAAAACGTTATGGCTGGTGAGTATGGGTTTTGCTGCCGTTGGCGTGTTTTTCTTATTACAAGGTGTTTTATTCTAACTATGAAAAAAAATGTGTTTGTTTTAGCGCTGGTGTTTGCCGGTGTTGTTAACGTACAGTGCAAGGCACAGTTATTAAAAAAAAATGATGATATAAGGCTGATCACCTTAGACCCCGGCCACTTTCATGCCGCGTTGGTGCAAAAATCAATGTACGATGGCGTTAGCCGCACTGTATATGTATACGCGCCAAAAGGAGCTGATGTAGACGCCCACCTTGCAAGGATAGATGCCTATAATACCAGGAGCAGCCATCCAACCCATTGGAAAGAAGAAGTTTATTTAGGCCCCGATTTTTTTAACCGGATGATAACCGATAAAAAAGGTAACGTAGTGGTAATGGCAGGCAATAACCAAAATAAAACAAACTATATAAAAAGATCGGTAGCGGCGGGTTTTAGCGTTTTGGGCGATAAACCTATGGCTATTGATAACCAGCATTTTGCTTTGCTGCAGGACGCTTTTAAAATAGCTGCTAAAAAGAAACTGGTGTTGTATGATATAATGACCGAGCGTTACGAGATAACCAATGCCCTGCAACGCGAATTTGCCCAGATACCCGCTGTTTTCGGCCAGCTTAAAAAAGGGACACCGGAGCATCCCGGTGTGGAGATGCAAAGTATACATTACCTGTATAAATATGTTTCGGGCAAGGTATTGACCCGGCCCGACTGGTTTTTTGATACACAACAGGAAGGAGAAGGGCTACAGGATGTTGGCACCCATCTGGTCGACCTTACGCAATGGGAATGTTTTCCTAACAAATCCATCGACTACAAAAAGGATATACAATTCAATAGTGCCAGTCATTGGGTATCGGATATTACTTTAAGCCAGTTTAATACCATTACCGGATCAAACGGCTTTCCGGCTTTTTTAAAGAAAAATGTGGTGCATGATACTGTGCTGCAGGTATACACTAATGGCATGGTGAATTATAAATTATTTGGCGTTAACGTAAGGCTTACTGCGCTGTGGGATTATAAAGCAGTTTCGGGTGGCGACAACCAGTATTCGGTGCTGCGTGGTACAAAAGCCAACCTGGTAATAAAACAGGGGCCTGATGAGCGCTATATACCGGTATTGTACATAGCACCGGTTTCAAACTCCCCGGCTTATGAGAACCAGTTATTAGGTAAGGTAAGGGATTTGAATAATAAGTATCCCGGTGTTTACCTAAAAAAGGAAGGCACTGTTTATGAAGTTATCATCCCTGAAGCCTATAAAGACGGGCACGAGGCGCATTTTGCAAAAGTGACCGATAGCTTTATAGGATATTTAAAAAACGGCAACATGCCTAAATGGGAAGTACCCAATATGTTGGCTAAATATTATATAACCACAACGGCCCTTGATATGGCCCGGCAAGCAGATAAACAAAATATCAAACCGAAACACAAACACCGGCGAAAATGAGCAATAACGATATAATGAAAAAACTGCGGGTAGCAATGAAGTTTACTGATGATGATATTATCGAAGTATTGAAGCTGGCTAATTTCCGCATTACCAAAACCGAATTAGGGGCCATCTTCCGCAAAGAAGACCACCCCAATTTTAAGCCCTGCGGCGACCAGATACTACGTAATTTTTTAAACGGATTGATCATCTATAAACGCGGCCCGAAGGATCCTGCCTAATCCTGGTGCGATTGCATTTTGCCTTGTACAACATGCAATTGACCGCTTCGTATTAACTTTTGCTGCTCGGGTGTAAATGACACGCGGCCGCCAAAATCCTGCACCCAATATTTATGATTTTCAGCAACGCCCACTTCTTTAAATGAAGGGTTCATCAGGTTTTTGCAGTGCCCCTCGCTTTTCAGCCATTCATCCATTACTATATCAATGTTCGATTGACCAAAAGCAATGTTTTCGCCCACGGTAAAACTTTTGAAGCCATTAAAATAATAGCCTGCAAATACTATGCGGTCTTCCATGCTCAGGCCGTTTTTACTGGTATGGCTAAAATAATTGTTATTGGCCATGTCCCAGGCGTGGCCTTTGGCACTATGTTCCAGGTTGTCGTTCCAGGCCAGGGGCGGGGCGGGGGGCATATGGGTGGTACCACAGTCGCAGCCAGCAGCCCTAACATTATTTATACGCTCCAAAAATGCTCGCTTAAATTGCGAACTGCCACTTTTTTGGGCGAAACTATTTATCCCCGTAAAGGAAATAAAAATGAATAAACAAACTGATAATATTTTTCTCATATATCCCTATGACGCTGGAAATTACCTTTAGTTTAATCCATACAATTATTGTACAAATTATTTTTTAGGCCGGCGGATATTTGACCGCCACCTGCGTTTTTTACGGCGATAAGCGAGCATTGTTACAACGGTTATTAACAAAATAGTTGCAAGTAATATTACAACAAGGCTGTTTTTTTGGAAGAGCTTGTTTTTGAGAGCCGCTTGCTGCTGGTCAAATAGAATTTTTTTTTACGCTGAATAGAATCGGCGGTTGCCGCGAGTTTGGCATCAGCGCTGTGCTGTATGCTGTCGTTTATAAAGTTGTACCTTTTTAAAGCGATATCGGCTTTGCTATAGTTTTTCATGTTGTTATACAGCATCACAAAGCCCAATTGCACCGCAGCGGCCGTTTTTGGCTGTTTGCTGCTATCGGCCAATTTCATAGCTTCATTCAGGTCACGCATGGCCAGGCTGTAATCCTTTATATCTGTTTTAATACCTGCCAGCAACAATAACGATGTAATAATATTAGGTACATCATTTTTTCCCCGTGATATAGTGTTTGATTGCAATATAAACCATTTGGCCTGCGCATATTTTTTCTCAGAGCGATAAACCTTTGCCAGTACATTAAAACTATTGCGCAAGCCCACGCTATCATCGCAGCGCGAGTAAAAATGGATAGCTTTCATAGTATAACTGATCGCTTCATTCTCTGCTGCCAGTTTATCCTTTTTATCGCTGATGGTATCGTAGTTTAAAAATTCGTTTGCTTTTTGGGCAAATTCCGCAGCCTTTGATGAATCGCTGCGCATTTGTAATTGTACGGCCGTTCTTATCGAATCGTTTCTTGCCAGTAGTTCGGGCGTCATTGAAGGTACTATCATAGCAGGGGTCTCGAAATATTGCACAGCCCGTATTGTACCATTGGCCTGTGATTGCCCAAAGGTATATGATAAAACTACATGAGGTGATGGAGTTGTTTTTACTGAATCATTTGCAGCCAGTAATGCTTTTGCCACACTATCAGGGACAATCGGCATAGCCGACAATTTTCCCGCAGTTAAGAGTGAAAAAACTACAATGGTAGCAAGTATCTTCATAAATATACCCAAATATAGCGAGGTATACTCAAATAACATGCCGTTTACAGTATTATTAAAGCTGCTATGCGTAATCCTTTATATCAAGTTAATTTTTGTATTTACAACGAAAAAAAGCAAGTTGATAAGGCTATTTCATTTAAAATACTGTGATAAGCATGCTATACAACCGGTATAGTAATTAGTACAGGTATATAACCGTTGTTGGCTACTGAATAATTTTCTCGTACCTGTTTATAAATTCCTTTATAAAACCCACGCGCGTGGTAAGCAGGTTAAATAAACTTATGCCAATGGTGGCACAAAGTATACCGGCCAAAACATCCAACACATAATGGTGGCTGGCATATACCGCCGTGAACCATATACCTACCATCACCAATGTAAAAAGATACTTAACAAAACCTAAGCGGTTTTTAAAGGCATAGTATACAACTATAACAGGGTAGGCTGAATGCAGTGAAGGCATTGCCGCGAATACATTGGAACCTTTGGCATATATAGATTTAAAAAGCCCGATATGAAAATAGGCATCGAATTTTGCCAGGCCGCCGGTGCTGGCCAGCTTTAAGGGCTGAAAGGCAAAGCCATGCTCCTGAATATACCATGGTGGTGCGGCTGGATAGACATAGTATACAACGAAGCCCAACAGGTTAACCAGCAAAAACGTTAGGGCAAAATAAAGGAATTGGCGCCTCTTAATAAAAAACAGGTAGGCGGCGAAAGAGAGGGGCACAGGTATCCAGCATAAGTAAAACAGGCCGGTAACTACGCTTAAAAATGTTGTGCCCTTTATGGCAAAATACTCATTAGGGGTTACAGTTGTTCCATTTAAGTTGATGCCAAAAAGATGCTTTTCAAAATTATACAGGTCGGCTATATGGACAATATTGTAATTATAATTAGGAAAGGCCTTCATATAATCAAAAATTATCCAGTAAAAAATGAAGATAGAAAAGCCTAAAATAAATTTGCGCGAGATTGGCGAAGCATAAAATAGGATATTGAATATAGCAACCAACGTTAGCTGATCGGACTTATAGCCTACCAGGAGCGATGAGAGCAGCAAATATCCTACTGATAAAAGCGAAACGGTGGTTACCGATCTTAAAGTTATCTGTACGCTATTGTTGTTAATAGCATTCTTCATGCTATTTTTTAATAAAGTCTGATCTGAAAATTTTGTCCCATAAAGGCGAGCTTACGCCATATCCTTTACCGGGATCCTGGTAATGGTGCAGCATGTGATGCTGTTTTATTTTTTTCCAAATGCTACCCTTAAAGTTAAAATGATGTATAGCATAATGCGATATATCATAAAACAAATAACCTAATATAAAGCCGGGGAAGAAACCGAAAATATAGTTAGCAGGCAAAATGGCATTAAACAAAAAGTAAAAACCGGTTGCTAGGGGGATACTTACCGATGGGGGCAATACCAGTCTTTTGGCATCACTTGGGTAATCATGATGCACACCGTGGAATATAAAGTGTAAACGCATGGCCCAGGCTTTGCCTTCAGGAACGTAGTGGAAAACGAAACGGTGCATAATGTATTCAACCAGGGTCCATATAAACAGGCCAAGTGCGAAAAATTCAAAAAAGGTAACTATACCTAACGATAACTCGAAAGATTTGTAAATGCAGAAACCTATAACGGGTACAAAAATAAAAAGTGGTACCGTAAAATGTACCTTTGATAAAGCTTCTAAAAAGTCGCTTTTAAACATCCTCACCGATTCCTGCGAATTTGATATATAATTCTTTTTCATGATACATCAGGGTTTAAAACGTTCATAATTTCTCTGCCTGTATGAAATTTGTTTGATCAATATTTAATTAATTGTAAAATGAACTAACTACAATTTTAAGAAAGAAATACCGAAGTACGAATGCCTGGTATAATTAATTGCGAAGATATGATATTTTCCGGTGCCAGCATTCAAGTATTACTAATGGATATAAAACTGTTACTTATTAACCTTATTTTTCTCCATTTCTTCAATTGATTTTTTCGAGCCCACTAACCTTTTGTATGCTGTAATATTAGTTAATACAGCAAGTATAGATATTGGTATAGTAAATATCGACATGGTTTCAAATACATGGAATTTTATACCGGGTACATACAATTTGTAATCGCCACCAATATATAACGATGTTATACCGCAAAATATGGCGCATAAGCCAATAGTGACTACGCGTTCGGGGCGCTGCATTAAGCCACCGCTGCACTCAATACCCAGGCCCTCGGCACGTGCGCGTACATAGCTTACCATCATTGAGCCCATTAATGCTATAAAAGCAAATATTGAACTTAAAAAATAATGATGTGCCACCAGATAATAGCATATACCCAGAAACATGATCTGCTCGCTGTAACGATCCAAAACTGAATCGTATAGTGCACCAAATGTTGATTTCATGTTGCCAAGTCTTGCCACCTGCCCGTCGAGCATATCAAATAAGCCCGCGAATAATATTAATGCACCGGCCCAGCCAATGTAGGTAAGGTCGCCACGGTTGCCTTTTTCTCCGCCTATAATAAATATAACGGCAACGCCTACATTAAGTATAAAACCTATTGTGGTAACGGCGTTTGGGGTAAGCCCTAATTTAATAAGCACTTTAACAAAAGGATCAATTACTTTGTAAATGCCTAATTGAAGGCTTTTACGTATGGTTTGTTGCTGTTCCATTTAGCTTATAGTGGGATTTACAAATATAATTAAAAATCGAATTTAACTAATGCACGTATGCCCCATTTGGCTACGCCGGGGTTGTCTAAATAGGTGAAACGCCTAACCAGGTCTACACGTACGAATTTAAAAATGTTTTCAATACCAACACTACCTTCAACATAAGGGGTTTTGCCTAAGGCATAGGTAATCGGCTGGCCATAGCCATCAACCGGGAACTGGTACAAATTAGGGTGCAGGTTCGGGTTGTTCTGATCGTTAACACCGCCCCATATTCCTTTAAATGACATAACTTCGCGCCATTTTAATTTATTAAACAATGGTATCTTATTAAAAAAGAACCCCTGGAAATGCTGATCAATATTTACACTTTCATAATGGTCGCTCACGAACTCCAGGAAATTCATTAAGTTGTATGAGTATAGATCATATGCATAAGTTTGGTTGGCGCGGAAAATACTCAGCAGAGGGTATGGCACCTGCCCAAATATATGACCTGCTTCGGCCCTTACATCAGCAAAACCTAATTGCGATAAATAAAAACGCTTATCAATCTGGGCATGTAATTTTCCATACGCATAACTGCTATTAAATACATTTTTTAAACCCTGTGTATAAGTTAATGAAAATGCAGGGTATTTGTTAGGGATGGGTATGCGATATATTTTTCCCTGGTAAAACTCCTCCTTAGGGGCATACCGTAGGTTTAACGAAGCTTCGGTTGTTGTAAGATCATTAACCACATTTGGTAATTGATTTATAGTATTATTGAAATATAACGATCCGGCCGGCGATTGCGTACGATTTGATAAAGTCAGTTCATATGAAAAGTGGCTGAAATACTCGTGTTTATAATCCAGGTTATAAAGTGTATTATACAGGTACTTATCATTATTACCACGTTTAAATGATAGTAAAAAGTTATCCTCGGCTACAAATTGCAGGTCTTCACCCGGTATACTAACATCCTTTTGAACACTGGCCCTTATGTAATTCTGAGGGAATTTGTAGATGGATTTATCATTGAGCGAATAAGTAGCGCTTTCAAAATATTTCCATTTCTGATCTTTAAATCCATAAGCGGCATAGGTTTCAAAATAGTAACGTTTACTTAGTTCGGGAGTAGTACGCCCGCCAAGCCTTAACCTGAAACCTTCAATTGGATTAAAGCTGTAAAATGTATTGGCAGGGCCCACCTCAAAAGGGCCAAAACCTTTATAACCGGCAAACAGCAAGGTAGCTATATCCATAGTACGCCTGAATGATGGCATATTACGAAGGCTGTCGGTATTTTTATAAACTTTTGATTCGGCAGTAGTAAGGGTATCTAACCTGTTTTGCGACCAAAAGTAATCGCTGCGATGAGAGGCCTCGTCGGATGTCCTTACTTCCTGGTTTTGATATGTGGAATCGGGGTGGGGGACATTAACAGCATAGTTACCAAATGTGCGGGTACGGATACCGAATAAACCGCCGTTTTTTGTTTTTGTTAAACCAAAATCGGCCAGTATGGTACTTTTACTTAAGTGATAACGCTTATCCGGATTTTGCTCAAAATCCAGGTTAATGTTCATCGTCTTAACAAAATTAAGGTTGATGTTTTTATTAACGTATAGTTTAGCATGTTGTACCGCATAATGACCGTCGAGTGTGATATATATCTTCCCTTCAAATAGCAGGTCTTCAGTATTACGCGGTGTAAAACTTAATTCAACAACTTTAGTATTATTAATAAAGAGGGTATCTGTAATAAAGAATTTGTAAAGTGTGGGCGAACCGTCAGCTATTGGGCTTAAAAAATTATTGAGCAATAAATTTACGCTGTTTTGATAAATATCAATGTCAGCATACATATGTTTGAAGTATTGGCTTATGCCTTCAGCATCAACGGTTGGTCCAAAATCTACCTTTTTTTCACCCAATACCGTTGTTTTTGTTTTTTCAGGATTTTTACGATAATATACCTGTGCTAATTTTTCGTCAAGGTAAACAGGCAGCAATGATTTTCCCGGCACGGTTGTACTATCGCGGTTATCGATCACGAATTTATATTTCCTGAAGAATTTTTTATCGGCCAGTTTGCTCGATACATTGGCAAATGAGAACATCATTTTGTCATACTCTTTGTATTCAACAAAATCATAGTTTTCGGGCCTGTTTTCTTTTTTGTGGGCAATAACCTGGCGTATCAGTTCAACGGCAGGATTACCTTTATTGCGATATTTTGGTTTTTTACCTGATTTGATCGTTACTTCATTAAGTTGCTGCGCTTCGGGGAACAGTTTCGCGTTTACTACCTGTGTTTTACCGGGTAATATAGACAGTGTAGCATCCTTATAACCAACAAAGGTTATTTTTATATGATCTACAGGCTTATCCGTAGTAATGGAATACTTGCCATGCTCATCGGTATTCATACCAATTTGCGTACCTGCAAACACCACAGTTACATATCCCAGCGGTTGTTTTGTGCCCGCATCGGTCACTGTACCGCTTACAACGGTATTTTGTGCAAATACCAAAGTTGTAGCGAGTAAAAAAAACGTTAGGAAGAATAACTTTTTATATAAATATTTAAAATCCATGTACTTTAATGCAATTGAGCAAATACAATTTTGTTTTACCGCAACGCCAATAAACCTTAAAAGGTATTTAACCGCCTCATCTAACAAAATCATTACAATAAACGAGCCTAAGTAATCGCCACCTTTTAGAACCTACCTGAGCTACGTTGTTACTTGAACTACAGATTTTTTTCTTTTAAGATTAATTAACAACCCGCTTATTGTTTCGGCTGCAAAATTAATTAATCGTTTGATTAATTTTGCATAAGTATTGAAATAAGTAGCGCTAAAATGTAGTTGAAAGGTCAAAAAAAGATGATTTACGCACGAAGCGACAATAATATGAAACTCAAAAAAGCTTAAATATTACAATTGCCTGTAATAATATATTGGCATAAACGCCTGCTAACACATCATCGGCCATTACGCCCCAGCCGCCGGGTAGTTTTTCCAGTTTACGGATAAAAAGGGGCTTGGTAATATCAAAAAAGCGAAACAAGATAAGCGCACATAGCACATATTTTAAATTAACGGGTACAAAAAGCAGGCTAATGCACATGCCCGAAACTTCATCAATAACAACACGCTGATGATCCTTGCCCCAAAACGGCTCGACCTTATTGCCGGCCCAAACACCTAAAAAAGTTATAGCCACTGTAATTATTACAGCGGCTATAGCGGGTGGATAGCCACCAGCCCAGGCGAAATACCAGCAAATACAACAGGCTACAGCAGCTACTGTCCCGGCGCCTTTGCCTATATAACCTATGCCCAGGCTGGTGGCAATAAGTTTAAAAAATTGCATTAGTTACAAAGTATCAACCAATTCCTGGTAATAATCCAAACCCAGGTGGGTGATCAGGTCTTCGCCCATTAAGTGGCGCAGGGTGTTTTGTAATTTCATTAATTGTTTAAATATATCATTCTCGGCAGGCAGGCCAGGCGCTGTTTGCGGCGATTTAAGATAGAACGATAACCATTCCTGTATGCCGGTCATGTTAGCACGTTTTGCAAGGTCGATAAACAACGCAAGGTCGAGCGCAACAGGAGCTGCCAGAATAGAGTCGCGACAAAGGAAGTTGATCTTGATCTGCATTTTATAACCTAACCAGCCAAATATGTCGATATTGTCCCAGCTTTCTTTATTATCGCCGTGCGGCGGATAATAGTTAATACGGATCTTATGATACAGATCTCCGTATAATTCAGGATTAGCCTCAGGTTTTAGAATATCTTCCAGTACGCCTAATTTCGATACTTCTTTTGTTTTAAAATTATCAGGGTCATCAAGTACCAAACCATCGCGGTTACCTAATATATTGGTCGAGAACCAGCCAGATACACCTAATGAACGCGCTGCCAGGCCCGGGGCCAGGATGGTTTTCATTAATGTTTGGCCTGTTTTGAAGTCTTTACCGGCAATTGGGGTTTCTGTTAATTTTGCAAGCTCGATTAATGCAGGGGTGTCAACAGTTAAGTTAGGGGCGCCGTTAACGTAAGGTATGCCCAATTTCAACGCGGCATAAGCATATATCATGCTTGGCGAAATAAGTTTGTCATCATCTTTTAACGCCTGCTCAAAGTTTGCAAGTGTTTCATGAATTTCTGATGGCTCATAGTAAATTTCAGTCGACCCGCACCAGATAACAACTATACGGCTACAGCCATTTTTAGCTTTGAAATCCTCAATGTCTTTCATTACAGCCTGGGCAAGCTCGTACCTTGTGCCTTCTTTAACGTGTACGCCGGTAAGGTTTTTAGCGTAGTTTTTATCAAACGCGGCCTTCATCGGAACTACTTTTTCCAATTCAGCTTTAACCGAGTTTAATAAACCGGCCTCAAGAACCTTTGCATTCATTGCCGATTCATAAACATTATCGGTGTATACGTCCCATCCACCAAATACAATATCGTTCAGGTTGGCAATCGGTACAAAATCTTTGATCTTCGGGTTGCGGTTTTCCGTTCTTTTTCCTAAACGGATATTTCCCATTTGGGTAAGGGAGCCTATTGGTTGCGATATTCCTTTTTTTACAGCTTCAACACCGGCTATCATTGTAGTGGCTACCGCGCCTAATCCGGGGATCAAAATACCGAGTTTACCTTCAGCAGGTTGGATGTTAGTTTTCATTTATTTTATTTTAATTTAACGTATTATGGCTAAAGCCATTTATTTGTTGTGTACCAGTTAAGTGTTTCATTTAAACCGGCCTCAAGGTCGAAATGGGGGTAATAACCAAGGTCGTATTTTGCTTTATCAATTTCGCAAAACCAGTTAACAGCCATCAGCTCTTTCAGTTTTTCAGAATTAATAACGGCTGCTTTATTGCTCAAATAACTGATTTTTTCTGCGGCTGAAGCAATTAATTTTACAAATATTACAGGCAGATGAAATTTAACGGTTTTCAAATTTAATACATTTTTAGCAATAACTGCCAATTCGTAACGGCTGTAAAAGTTTCCATCTGATAGGTTGTAAGTTTCTTGATCGCAGTTATACAGGGCTTTAATGGTTACCCTGGCCAGATCCTTTACGTATATAAAACTTAATTTTTGTTCGATATTGCCAATGTATGGCTCAATGCCATTTTTTAATTGCTTAAAAAAAATGAATATGTCTTTATCCCTCGGGCCATATATGGCTGTTGGCCTAAGAATAGAGTAATTTAATGAGGATATACTTTTTAGCTTATTTTCGGCCAGCAATTTACTTTTACCGTAAGCCGTAACAGGCCGGGGTGGGGTGTGTTCGGTTATGATCCCGGTTAGGGTATCGAGAGGGCCAACCGCTGCCAGGCTGCTAATAAATACAAACCCTTTTAAATTTATGCCTGCCGATTGCGCCGCTGCTGCCAGGTTGTAAGTGTATTCAGAGTTTATGGTTTTATATTCCTGTGCCGACCGCGCCTTAGTAACACCTGCCGCATGTATAATATAGTCGTACTGGCGTTCCTGTAGTTCCTTTTTTAAGGAAATTATATCGTTAAAGTTAGGGTAAGTGTACTGTATATCGAAGTGTTTCAGATGATCTATCTTACTGCTTTTGCGTACGGCTACATAAACTTCGAGGTTATTTTGCAGGGCCTCTTCAATCAAATGGTAGCCCAGGAATCCGCTTGCACCGGTTATTAAAACCCGCTTCTTCATATATCTTTTTCGTATAACCTGTACTTTTTGTACGGATCGCCTTTAATGGCGGCGATGGCATTATTTATAAGTGTATTGTGTTCAAGCGTCCAGCCGGCCTCGGCACACTTGTAGCCCTTTTCTTTATACTTCTTAATAATAGAACCATACAAACAGGCTTCGATACCCATTTTCCGGTAACCATCTATTACACCCAACGCATATATACGTATGCGCGTTATATTTTTCTTGCCAAACAGCAATTTAAATATACCGGTAGGCAATAGTCGGCCACGTTTTATGGTTTTGAATAGCTGGTTATAATCGGGCAATGCCAGGCCGAAGGCTACAATTTTGCCATCCTGTTCGGCAAGCAACGCAAAATCGGGATCTAATATTAGTTTAAGATCTTTGGCCAGCCAGTCAAATTCCTCATCATTCAATGGTACAAACCCTGTATTCTGATCCCAGGCCTTATTATATACCTCGCGTAGCTTTACGGTTTCGTTCTTAAAATCCTTAAGATTTACTTTTCGGATAATAATGTTATTCCTTTTCAGCCTTTCCTGTAAAGCATCGAGCATCCGTACTGATTTGTCGTCGTAATTCTGCCCTTCCCAATTCCAGGCGATCAAGTCGACCTGTTTTTCAAAGCCCTGCTTATCCAATAACCCCATATAATAGGGTTTATTATAAGTTTGCATTAGTACAGGTGAGCTGTCAAAACCTTCTACCAATAAGCCGCAAGGCTCATTAGTGGAGAAATTTACAGGGCCGATTATTTTTTGGGTAACGCCTTTTTCTTTTAGCCAGATAGTTACTGTATTGAATAAGGCAGTAGCTACTTCATCATTATCAATACTATCGAAAAAACCGAAAAAGCCGTCGTTACGGTTATTGTATTCGTTATGGGTATTGTTCAAAATAGCGGCAATGCGGCCAACTATTTTACTGCCATCGTAAGCCAGGAAGGCCTGCAGTGAGTTATGTTTATGAAAAGGGTGTTTTGTAAGCAGGTCCCTTTGGGCTATGAATAATTCCGGAACGTAGTAAGGGTCGTTTTTATAAAGATCATGCGGGAAATCTATAAAAAAAGCCAGCTCTTTTTTTGAGCTGACCGGAATTACTTCTATCATATTTTTTCCTTAACCGCCGAAACAACGCCTACTTCCTTAAATGCCCTGGCAATTTTTTCAATAGCTTCATCAATTTGTTCAAATGAATGCGTAGCCATTAATGAAAAGCGCAGTAACGATGAATCGGAAGGTACGGCAGGCGATACAACCGGGTTAACAAATATGCCTGCTTCCTGCAGGTACTTGGTTACCAGGAAGGTTTTTTCGTTATCGCGCACATATATAGGTAATATCGGGCTTTCAGTGGGCCCAAGATCAAAACCTTCATCCAAAAGCAGCTTCATGGCATAATTGGTGTTATCCCAAAGTTTTTGGATGCGTTCGGGCTCAGATTCAATTATATCCAGTGCCGCAATTACGCTGGCAACAGATCCTGGCGTCATACTGGCGCTAAACATCAGCGAACGTGCACGGTGCTTTAAATAATCGATTGTAGTAGCATCGCTGGCAATAAAACCGCCTAATGAGGCTAATGATTTACTGAAGGTACCCATAATAAGGTCAACATCATCAGTTAGACCAAAGTGCGAAGCAGTACCGGCGCCTTTGTGGCCAATAACACCTAAGCTGTGGGCATCATCAACCATAATATTAGCGCCATATTTATCGGCAAGCTCAACAATTTCGGGCAACCTTACAATATCACCTTCCATACTGAATATACCATCAACCACAATAAGCTTTACAGCTTCTTCGGGCAGTATGCTTAGCTTACGCTCAAGGTCCGACATGTCGTTATGAGCATATTTTATCACTTTTGAAAATGAAAGCCGACTGCCATCAATTAATGAAGCATGGTCATATTCATCTAAAATAAGGTAATCGTTACGGCCTGTAACGCATGAGAGTACGCCTAAATTAACCTGGAAACCTGTGCTGAAAAGTACGGCTGCAGGCTTGCCAACATATGCTGCCAGCCTGTTCTCTAATTCGATATGTATATCAAGTGTACCGTTCAAAAACCTTGAACCGGCGCAGCCTGTACCATATTTATCAATAGCTCTTTTTGAAGCTTCTTTGATCTTGGGGTGATTTGTTAAGCCTAAATATGAATTAGAGCCAAACATTAACACTCTTTTATGATCTATCATAACTTCAGTGTCCTGGCCCGACTCTATAGGCCTGAAATAAGGATATAGCCCCTTTTCCCGGATCATATTCGCATCCTGGAACTGGGCAATTTTTTCCTGTAGTTTTTTAACCATGTATTAACCCTGCTTAAATTTTTTGTAAAAATACCATGAATAAGTTTATAACCTATATTTCGAGTGTAATTTTTTTTAACATCGAAAATCCGATACACTTATTCACACTCGGCAAATTAATTAATTTTTTTATTTAAATGGTATCACAATTTTTCATTTTGTTATAAAAAAGTCATAAATAACTGTAAAACGCCCTGTTTACAAAACGCTTTCGTAAAAATATTGTTGCCTTGTTTATATTGGTTATAAATGTGACATATTCGCAGTTCCTTGTTAGTAATAACATAAATATTGAGTACGATTCTCGATAATATGTATCATAAAAGTAGTACGACACTTCTAATATATGAAAAAAATCTATCTCCTAATCATAATTAATTTAACATTTTGTTTACCCAAAGTTGTTTTTGGTCAAGCAGCCAACGATACCATTGTAACATTAAAACAATGTATCGGTTTTGCGTTACGCAACCAACCCGCGGTGCGGCAGGCAGCAATTGACCAGGAAATTAATGAACGCGACATCAAGATAGGCCTGTCGGAATGGTTGCCGCAACTTAGTTCGTCCGATGAATATTTACATTATTTTAAGGGCAGCCCGGTGGCTTCAGCCACACCCGGCGTAGTGTCGCCTATTAATGAATATTCGAGCTTAGGTTTGCAGGCTAGCCAGGTTATTTACAATAATGATGTGTTACTGGCCGCCAAAACCGCAAAATATTCGCGCCTTTATTACAAGCAAAATACGGTGAGCAGCCAAATAAATGTAGTATCAGACGTAAGTAAGGCATTTTTTGATGTACTGTTGTCGCAAAAGCAACTGGATATTTTAAACGAAGACATTGTAAGGTTGCAACGCAGCCTGAAAGATGCCTATAATAGGTACCAGGCGGGTGTTGTGGATAAAACAGATTATAAACAGGCAACTATCTCGTTAAATAATTCAATAGCTACCCGCAAGCAAACACAGGAAGATATAAAAAGCAAGCTGGCTTACCTTAAGCAAATAATGGGCCTGAACGCAAATGTTAACCCGGTATTATCATACGATTCAACCCATTTTGTTACAGAGGCTACGATAGACACCAATCAACAATTGGATTATAATAACCGCATTGAATATCAGTTACTGCAAACCTCAAAAAGTTTGGAGAATATGAATGTTAAATATTACAGATGGGGTTGGTTGCCGTCGGTATCAGCCATAGGCGATTATAGTCTTAATTATTTAAATACCCATTTTTCCGATTTATATAATAATAGCTATCCGACACTATATGCGGGTATAACTTTAAATCTGCCTATTTTCCAGGGGACGAAGCGGTTGCAGAACCTCGCTAAGGCCAAATTACAGGTTCAGCGTACTGATCTTGACCTTATTAACTCGCAAAATACTATAAATGCCGAATACGTACAGGCGCTGGGCAGCTATAAAAGCAACTATACTAACTGGCAATTGCTCAACCAAAATGTGGGATTAGCAAAAGACGTATACAAGGTAGTAAGCCTGCAATATCGCGAGGGTATTAAAACTTATTTGGATGTAATTATAGCCCAATCAGACCTGCGGACGGCCGAACTGAATTATTATAATGCATTGTTCCAATTATTATCCAGCAAAATCGACCTGGAAAAATCACTGGGCATACTTAACGTACAATAACAAATGAATTATCACAATATGAAGAACCAATATATATTTTTACTGAGTGCAGCGGCAATGCTGGCATGGTCATCATGCGGGAAGCCCAAAAAGAAAAATGGGGCTATGCCTCCAACCCCGGTTAGTGTAATTGAAGCTAAAACCGCCGATGCTGTTTATTACGACAACTATCAAAGCACAGTGGTGGCTTTAAATAGTGTTGAGTTGAGGGCGCAGGTTGCAGGTTTTATTACAGGTATATTTTTTAAAGAAGGGGATGTGGTGCAAAAAGGTACGCCGCTTTATGAGATTGACCGCCGCAAATATGTTGCCGCCTATAACCAGGCCATAGCTAATTTATCGAGCGCCAATGCAAATTTAATAAAGGCGCAAAAAGATGTTGACCGTTATAACATGCTGCTCCAGAATGATGCCATTGCCCGCCAAACGGTCGACCAGGCACAGGCCGCCTACGAAACCAGCAAAGGCAACGTTGAAGTTGCCAAAGCTGCTGTTGCAAGCGCTAAAACAGATCTTTCTTATGCCACCATTACCGCACCTTTTACCGGAAGGATAGGTATATCGCAGGTTAGGCTTGGTTCAGAAGTTTCGCCCGGTACTACATTATTAAATACTATCTCGAGTGAAAACCCTATTGGCGTTGATGCAGTAATTAACGAACAGGATATTAGCCGGTTTTATAGATACCAGCAGCACGGAACTGATTCTACCTTCAAACTTCAACTATCCGATGGTACATTATACAAAAAGCCTGGTAAAGTTTTGGCTATCGACCGCGGCGTAAATAACCAGACTGGTACGGTTACTGTTAGGGTGCAATTCGCTAATACCAATGATACATTAAAGGATGGCATGAGCTGCGTATTGCAGGTGCTTAATGATGAGTCGGGTGAGCGTGTGCAGATACCTTATAAAGCAGTAACAGAGCAAATGGGTGAATTTTTTGTATTTGTAGCACAGGATACTATTGCATACCAGCATAAGGTAAAGCTCGGGCCGCGCCTGGGTACAAATGTAGTGGTGATGTCAGGGATTAAACAAGGCGATAAAGTAATTACAGATGGTTTTCAGCGCCTGCGCGATAAAGGCAAGATAACGTTAGGTAAACCAGCTTCCGCAGGGGCGCCGGCGGCTAAATAAACAGGCCATTATTGTAAATAATAAAAAAGGTAATACAGAATAATTTTCCCCCAAAAGCAGACGAATGATAGCAGATACTTTTATACGCAGGCCGGTTACAGCAATTGTTATATCAATTGTAATTGTTGTAGTTGGTATTATAGCTATAAGCACTTTATCAATAGGGCAATATCCTGAGATCAGCCCGCCAACCGTTACGCTGAGCGCCACATATAGCGGGGCTGATGCACTTACAGTTGAACAAACTGTTGCCACGCCAATTGAGGTACAGGTTAACGGTACGCCCGGTATGACCTACCTGCAAAGTAACAGCACAAGTAACGGGCAATTTAGCATGACCGCGAACTTTGAAGTGGGCACAGATATTAATAATGCTGCTGTTGATGTACAGAATCGCGTAAGCATAGCCACGCCAACCTTACCGCAGGAAGTACAGCGTTTAGGATTGACCATACGTAAAAAGAACCCGAGCATATTAATGCTGGTGGCTTTGTTTTCGCCTGAAGGGACACACGATGTAACCTTTATGGATAATTATACCAACGTTTTTATAAAGGATGCAATATTGCGTACCAAAGGTGTAGGTGATGTTATTAGCCGTGCTGATGATTTTAGTATGCGTATTTGGCTTAAACCGGATAAGCTTGCTGCCTTGGGAATGACGGCAGCCGATGTAACAGCGGCTTTAAATGAACAAAATGCGCAGGTAGCCGCAGGTTCTGTTGGAGGGACGCCACAGGAAAGTACCCAGCCCTTTGAATATACCGTATTAGTAAAGGGCCGATTATCAAAACCGGATGAATTTGGTAATATCATAGTTAAAACGTTGCCCAATAATGGTGCTATAGTACATTTAAAGGATGTGGCCCGGGTTGAACTGGGGAAATTTAATTATGCAAATAACTCGTATGTTGATGGTAAGCGTGCCTCATACCTGCTGATATACCAGGCGCCGGGAAGTAATGCAATTGAAACTGCCGATGCTGTTTATACTACAATGGATCAGCTCAAAAAGTCGTTCCCGGCCGATATTGATTACGTTGTTCCTTTTGAATCGATTACCGTAGTAAAGGTATCGGTGCACGAAGTGGTTGTCACTTTGTTAATTGCGCTGTTGCTGGTTATTATAGTGGTATTTCTATTTTTACAAAGCTGGCGCACCACGCTTATCCCGGTATTAGCCATACCTGTATCTATCATAGGCACATTCATATTTTTTATACCGCTAAATTTTACTATTAACACGCTTACGCTGTTTGGCTTTGTGCTGGCTATAGGCATAGTGGTTGATGATGCCATTGTAGTGGTTGAAGCCGTGCAGCATTATATGGATGAGAAAGGAATGACGCCCAAAGATGCCACCATACATGCTATGAAGGATATATCGGCGCCGGTTATAGCCATAGCGCTCATATTAGCCGCGGTGTTTGTTCCGGTAGGTTTTATACCGGGCATAGTGGGCAGGCTTTACCAGCAATTTGCCATTACTATTGCTATTTCGGTGCTAATTTCGGCATTCGTGGCGTTATCATTAACCCCCGCTTTATGTACACTTATATTGCGGCCACATAAGCTCGACCAGAAATCAAAAGGGCTTGATAAATTCTTTTTTATGTTCAATTCCTGGTTCGAGCGGGTAACCGGCAAGTACCGTAACGGGGTTGATAAAAGCATAAAGCATTCAAAGTTTGTAATAATTATACTGTTATGTATAGTGGTTGGTGCGATATTGTTATTTAAAAACAAGCCAACGGGATTCATCCCGCTTGAAGATGATGGCCGTATTTATGTAACTTATGACCTGCCTGAAGCATCATCAACCCAGCGTACCGTAACAGTTCTGCACCAGGTGATGGGGATATTGGATAGTGTGCCCGGTATACTGCATTACGCCGCACTTGGCGGATTAAATGTGGTGAGCTTTGCGAGTAAATCAAATAGTGCAACCATATTTATACAACTTAAACCATGGGATGAACGAACCGCCGACAGCCTGCAGATAGGCGCAATTACTGCCAATATACAAAAGCGACTGGCACGATTTAAAGAAGCTAATGTAGTGGTGATCCAGCCGCCCGCTATTCCCGGATTAGGCAGTTCGGCCGGGTTCTCATTTATATTGGAGCAAAAAGATGCGGGTGCCGATGTAAGGACTTTTGAACAGGTATTAAAAAATCTTACCGCGGCCATCAACAAGCGGCCCGAAATAGGTAAGGCATTTTCGTTTTTTACCGCCAGTACACCTGCTTACCAGCTAACTATCGACCGTGAAAAGGCAAAAAAACTGGGTGTATCCATTAGCGATATTAATAATACATTGCAAACTTATATGGGCAGCTCGTTTATTAACGACTTTACCATTTACGGCCGCGATTTCCACGTTGTGGCGCAGGCCGATACCAATTATCGTACAAGCATTAACAATATAGGCCAGTATTTTGTGCGTAACCAGGCGGGGGGGATGGTGCCTTTAAGCACCCTTACTTCTTACAAAATGGTTGAGAATGCGCCTTTAATATCGCACTATAACCTGTTCCGTTCTGCCGAGATCGATGGTACTTCTGCCCCCGGTTATAGTAGCGGCGATGCCTTAACTGCGTTAAAAGAGGTAGCCGACCAAGCGCTGCCACAGGGTTACGGCTATGAATTTTCGGGTTTAAGCCGCGAGGAATTATTATCAGGTTCAAAAACAGTGTATATTTTCATGCTTTCCATAGGCTTTGTGTTCCTGTTTCTGGCGGCTTTGTATGAAAGCTGGTCGGTGCCGTTCTCGGTATTGCTGGCCGTACCGCTGGGTGCATTTGGGGCGATATTGTTCCTCACATTTAAGTCGACCCTTACCGATAACGTTTACGCCCAGATAGGTTTAATAACATTAATAGGCTTAGCTGCCAAAAATGCTATCCTGATAGTAGAATTTGCCAAAGAGCGAGTCGACAGGGGTATGGAGCTTGAAAAGGCTACACTCGAGGCGGTAAGGCTGCGTTTGCGCCCCATCATCATGACGTCAATGGCATTCATCCTCGGCGTATTACCATTGGTATTTGCGTCAGGCGCTGGCGCTCAGGCCAGGCAAACCATTGGCTGGACGGTATTTGGCGGCATGCTTGGCGCTACATCATTAGCCATATTTATTGTGCCCGTACTGTTTTATACCATTACCAAATTCGCCTACGGCAAAGAAAAATTGGCCGAATTAGAAGCCAATTATAAGCCTGATGAGGAAGAATTATAATAGCCTATTGGGCAGGTTATTAAAAAGCGGCGATTTTTAATCGTCGCTTTTTTTGTTCATATGTATAAAACAAATCGTAAGATATGTTTATATCATTTGTGCGGGTTAAGTGCTTAAATATTAATATTTATTTAACGTATAAGGTATTGTATATCAGTATAATATTTTTTAATTTTATTAAACGGACATTGTTTAATTATTAACCTGTTTTAATACTGCGAACAATCAGTTAACAATTACAATAAACTGACGGAATTTTAACAAAGGCCACAAAACATATACAAACCAGTATTGTTTCAATTATATAAATTAACCCAAAAATATCAGCCATGTTACGTATCAGTATCCCTGCAAATGGCCCCTCGAAGATCGATTTTTCAACGTTCATGAATTATTTGCTCCCCGTTCCGCCAAAGGGCATAGCCAGCGCGGGAAATAACGAGGCTGTTTTGTTGTTTGACAATGAAGAACAGGCAAAATCCTATGCTGAAAAATTGAAACAATTACCCGGCTCACAAAAAAAGGTTGGCAATGAGATAGTTTCGGCTATCATGCGGTTATTGGGTAAACATTAATTTAATTGTCATTGCGAGGAGGTACGATGAAGCAACCCCACTCGCTAAGTCAAGAACTTTGCCTTTTTCAACCCAGCGTGTGAGATTGCTTCGTTCCTCAATGACATGGCTGTTAGGCTATAAAAATCCCTTAGCCTTTTCCAAAGCTCTATCTAACCCACTCAGATCCTTACCGCCCGCAGTAGCGTAAAATGGCTGACCGCCGCCGCCGCCCTGTATCTCTTTGGCCAGTTCGCGCACAATGTTACCCGCATTGAGGCCTTTATCCTTTACCAGGTTCTCGCTTAGCATTACGGTTAGGTTGGGTTTGCCGTCGATATCCGCAGCTAATACCAAGAACATATCGCTTACAATATCTTTGAGTTGATAGGCAAGGTTTTTTACCGCATCGGCATTTGGCAGCGCCACTTTTTGGGCAATGAAATTGATGCCGTTGATATGTTCAGCTTTTGCTGCCAGTTCATTTTTTAATCCGGATGACTTTTCAAGTACCGACTTCTCTATTTCCTTTTTCAGTTTGGCGTTTTCTTCCAGCAGGCTTTCTACACTTTTGGCAATGTCTTTCGGGTTCTTGAGCAGTCCTTTCAGTTCATTAACCAGTTTGGTTTGCTCATTAATATACAACTCGGCGGCTATGCCTGTAATAGCCTCGATACGGCGTACACCGGCAGCGACGGCGCTTTCCGAAATAATTTTGAAGTAACTGATCTGCCCGGTAGCTTTCACATGCGTACCGCCGCAAAGCTCCTTGCTGAAATTATCATCGAATGTAATGATACGCACGTATTCGCCATATTTTTCGCCAAACAAGGCGTTCACTCCACGGGTGAGCGCTTCTTTATAAGCCACCATGCGTTCTTCCTTCAGCGGGATATTCTCGCGTATCTTTTCATTTACTATGGCTTCAATTTGGCCCAGCTCCTCATCGGTTACCTTTGCAAAATGCGAGAAGTCAAAACGCAAATACTCCGCATTCACTAATGAGCCTTTTTGGTTCACATGGCTACCTAATACTTGCTTTAGCGCCGCATGTAACAGGTGCGTAGCTGAGTGGTTGCTGTTGGTGCGGTTGCGTTTGCTGGCATCCACAATGGCGGTCAGCGCGTCGTCAATATCTTCAGGCAGCTTATCTACAAAATGCACGGTAAGGCCGTTCTCTTTTTTGGTATCGGTAACTGCTATCACCTCGCCATCGGGGAAAACCAGCTCGCCGGTATCGCCCACCTGGCCGCCGCTTTCGGCATAAAATGGTGTTTTGTCCAGTACAATTTGGTATTGTTCCTTGCCTTTGGCGGTTACCTTGCGGTATTTAGTTATATGAGAGATAGTTTCGGTTTCATCGTAGCCGGTAAACTCAACGCTGTCATCATCCTTTAAAACTACCCAATCGCCGGTATCAATAGCGGTGGCTGCACGGGAACGGTTTTTTTGGGCTTGGAGTTCTTTTTCAAAGCCTTCTACGTCTACCGTTAATCCTTTTTCACGAGCCATTAATTCTGTTAGGTCTAAGGGGAAACCGTAAGTGTCAGATAATTCAAACGCTACCTTAGAGTTTACTTGCTTAAATTCTTCAAATTCATGTAAAATGGCTTTTGCTCGAAATACATAATCTTCAAAAATATTTATCCCTCTTTCAAGTGTTTTTAAGAAAGATATTTCTTCTTCCAAAATCACTTTCTGCACAAAATCCTTTTGCTTATATAATTCATCAAACACACCCTTAAACTGTTCAGCCAATAATGGCACCAACTGGTTTAAAAACGGCTCTTTAAATCCTAAATATTGATACTGATATCTAACTGCTCTACGTAAAATACGGCGTATCACATAGCCCGCTTTATTATTGGATGGGAGTTGCCCATCTGATATAGCAAAGCTAATAGCACGGATATGGTCGGCCAAAACACGCATGGCAACGGCCTCGTTCCAATCGTTATCGCCGGGTTTGGCAGCGCTGTTATATTGCCTGCCTGATTTTTCAGCTATAAACTGTATCAGCGGCTGAAAAACATCCGTATCATAATTTGATGATTTGCCTTGCAATACCCTTACCAAACGCTCAAAACCCATCCCGGTGTCCACATGTTTTGCAGGCAGGAGCTGTAACGCGCCGCCTTTCAAACGGTTGAATTGCATAAACACATCGTTCCATATCTCTATCACCTGGTCATGGTCGGCATTTACAAGAGTTGCGCCGCTAATGCCTTTGCGCTCATCATCCGGGCGACTATCAAAATGTATCTCCGAGCAGGGGCCGCAGGGGCCTGTTTCGCCCATTTCCCAAAAATTGTCTTTTTTGTTGCCGGGAAGGATGTGGGCCTCGTCAACGTATTGTTTCCACAGGTTGTAGGTTTCGGTGTCCTTTTCCAGTCCCTCTTTTTCATCGCCTTCAAAATAGGTAACATAAAGGCGGTCTTTGGGCAGCTTATAAACTTCGGTAAGCAGCTCCCAGCTCCAGGCAATGGCCTCTTTTTTAAAGTAGTCGCCAAAGCTCCAGTTGCCCAGCATCTCGAACATGGTGTGGTGATAGGTGTCGATACCTACTTCCTCCAAATCATTATGCTTGCCGCTAACGCGCAGGCAGCGCTGCGTATCGGCCACACGCGATGCTTTCGGTTGCTCTTCACCCAAAAAAATGGCCTTAAACTGGTTCATCCCAGCGTTGGTGAACATCAGGGTAGGGTCGTTCTTAATTACAATAGGTGCCGAAGGGACAATAGTATGTCCTTTTGAAGCAAAAAAATCTAAAAAAGCCTGGCGTATTTGGGTAGCGGTCATGTGTGCAAAGATAGAATTTAGTCGGGAAGTCCGAAAGTCGGAAAGTCAGGAAGAAATAGAACATAATGTCATTTCGAACGAGGTACGAGGAGAAACTTTCTCTTGAACGCCCTGTACTGTTTGCTTAGTTTATGCATGGTGTATAAGATTTCTCACCTGCGCCACACGCAAGATCTTCGCATTTGCAGGTTCGAAATGGACAAACGGGAATAATTATTGGTATTATTCAACCGTTATTCCTAAATTCGAAATCAAATTAGAAGTAAAATAAATTCGAAATTGAACATTCGAAATCCAAATAAGAACATGCCTTACAAAGAACGCGAGATCAACAAGATGTATTACACCATGGGCGAGGTATCGGCCATGTTTGATGTGAACCAATCGCTGATACGGTTTTATGAGAAGGAATTTGATGTGCTGCAACCCAAGAAGAACAAAAAGGGCAACCGCTATTTTACCCCCGAGGATATCGAAAACCTGAAAATTATCTTCCACCTCATCCGCGACAAAGGCTACACGCTGCACGGCGCCAAGGAACATTTGAAAAATAATTCAGCCGATACCCGCGATACCCAAAAGGTGATCAATTCGCTGGAGAACCTCAAAAATTTCCTTCTCGAAGTACGCGATCAGTTGTAAATACTGCGCGAAAAGCTATCTTTATTTCCGAAATTTTGTCATTGCGAGGTACGAAGCAATCGCGAACTATGAATATCCTCCGATGCTTCTGTGCGATTGCTTCGTACCTCGCAATGACAAATCGTTAAACTAAACCATGATTGCAAACCACAAAGGCGAGATCCCTTTTGTAATACTGATCATTCCTTTTTTGCTGGGCATAACGCTTGCACTAAACTATGCGCGGTTTGCCAATACCAATTTGCTTATCATAGTCGCCATTGCCTTAAGCGCGATATTTATAGCGCTTAATATCCTTTACAAAAAACTCAATATTTACAAAATCAGGTGGGTTGGGGGAGCGCTCATTAACCTGATACTATTTTTGTTCGGGTGGATAAGCATAGCGCAATACAGCGAGCTAAACCACCGCGATCATTTTTCAAAGATCACATCTAAATACATTGTCGTAAAAATTAATAACGAGCCCGTTTTAAAAAATGGTTATTTAAGGTTTACTGCCGAAGTTGAAGAAGGAATTAATAATAAGATCAAAACGCCTACCAGCGGCACGCTGCTTATCAGCTTGAAAGACAGCAGCGCAAAAGGTTTATATTATGGCGATGAGTTGCTTATCCCCGCGAAATATACTGCGGTCGAGCCGCCTTATAATCCCGCTGAATTTAATTACAAGCAATACCTCGCCAATAAAAATATCTACTACCAGCAGTTTTTGTTCCAGGGGCAATATAGGGTGCTGGCACATGATGCGGGCAACCCCATAATCGCTTATTCGTTAAGGTTAAGGCAGCATTTGGTTGAAAAGCTGAAAGCTAACATGCACGATGCCAATACCATTGCGGTGGCATCAACCCTAATATTGGGTTATAGGGCAGATTTAAGTAGCGATGTTTTGCAAGCTTATCAAACTACCGGAACGGTTTACGTGCTCACCGTATCGGGCGCGCAGGTAGCGGTAATTTATTTTATGCTGAGCTTTGCGCTCGGCTTTTTAAACCGTTACAGGTATGGTAAGGTGATAAAAGCAGCCGTGATTATCAGCCTGGTATGGTATTATGCTTTGCTCACCGGGATGTCGCCTGCCGTTTGCCGCGCTGTAATTGTAGTTAGTATGGTGGTCATTGGCCGCACGTTTAACCGCTATATCAATAGCCTGAATGTGCTGGCCATATCGGCATTCGCGCTATTATTGTACGATCCATATTATATTACCGAGGTAGGTTTCCAGTTGGCGTACCTTGCAGTTGCAGGTTTAATTATTTTTAGGCCGGTAGTTTATAAATGGTTCAGCTTCAAAAATAAATTGGCCGACCGTGTATGGTCGCTTTGTTCGGTATCGATAGCGGCACAGGTGATTACTTTTCCATTAAGTGCTTATTATTTCCATCAATTTCCTGTTTATTTTTTAATAACGAATTTGTTAGTGGTTATACCGGTAATGGTTGCTATGTATAGCGGACTGATCTATTTACTGTTGCCGCAGATACCGGTAATATCAGTCAGCCTGGGTTATATTCTGGAGCATACCATATTACTGATGAATAAAATGCTTGCTTTTGCAGAAGGCTTGCCTTTTATCAGCATAAATAAAATTTGGTTCAGCACCGCCCAATACCTGTTGCTTTATGCCATCATCATCACCCTATTTTATTTTTTGTACGATAGAAAAGCGTGGCTGCTGAAAGCCTGCCTGCTATGTACTTTGTTGTTCAGTATTTCCATCAGCCTAAAAATAATAGGTATGCAACAAACTGATAATATTGCGTTCTTAAACTTGCGAAAACATGTAGGCATAGTAATGAAGCAGGGAAACAATGCCGTTGTAATTTCCGACCTGGCCGATACGGATAAGAATTACAAATATTCCGTTCAGCCTTATTTAGATAGCAGCGGAGTAAAATATATACAGGTATGCAATTTAAAACAGGATATGCGTTCCGGGTTTGCGGCCAAGCATTACGCCCTTATCCAGTTCCGCGATAAAAAGATATTGTTATGCGAAGGAACAGCGAACGATCACCTCTTGAACAATGCATTAAAGCCTGATATAGTATATGTTACAGGTAACCCGCACCTGTTTGCAAATGCTATAAATAAAAAACAACCACCGCAAATGCTGGTTATAGATGGAAGCAACAGCGACCGGTTTATTAGCTTATTACGAAACAGGGCAGATAGCTGCCATATAAAATATAGTGTGCTGAAGCGTAACAATTCGTTACTTGTCGTATCCAACTAACATTAAATTTTGCTTTAAAATAAATTAAGCCTTAAATTGTAACAAATAATAAAAAACTATGAAAATTAAATTTTTAACTGCCGCCCTGGGTTTAGCATTAACAGCAGGCGCTATTAACGCTAACGCGCAAAAGGTATATAAATCGGGTTTGATCTCGTTCCCGACCGAAGTGCGCGGACAGCCGGCTGATGCCAAACAATACTTTACCCCCGATTCATCGGCCACCATTATAACCTTCGGTGCGGGTAATGTAAAAGTATTAACAGCGGCCACGCACAAATATTTAGCCGTAGTGCTTGATATACCCGTTGCAGGTATAAAAAAGGCAGGAGTGGCAAGTCCTTCGGAATTGGAAGAGGGCATGAACGCGATACCAACCTTTACCTACACTACAACTACTGAAACCAAGCAAATTTCGGGCTTTAACTGCACCAAAATAGTTGCCAAGGACAGCAAAAGCGGCAAAACCTATGATGTTTGGGTAACCAAAGATGTTAGCCTGCCTGAGACTGCCATGCCATATTATTATAAAGGTATAGATGGTTTCCCTATACAATACACCGGGTTTAACCAGGGCCAGGAAGTAAGTATCACTATAAAAACCATAACCGGCGATGCTGCACCTGCAGGCACTTTTGGCATCGGAAAGGATTTTACAGTAGGAACAATGGCTGATTTGAGTTCTGGTCAATAAGAAAATGCAACAATGGAAAGGCCCCTTGCCAAAAATGGTAAGGGGCCTTTTTTTATGTGTTCAGTGGCGAAGTAAATATTAAACCGCAAGTCTTGTGCCGTTGGATGCGGGTAAGTTGACTTGTGCTTTGGTTATTTCAATTTACCTAATGCTGCTTTAATACGCTTTACAGCCTCGGTAAGCTGTTCTTCAGATGCTGCATAGGAAATACGTAATGATTTAGGGTCACCAAACGAATCGCCGCCTACAGTAGCCACGTGGCCTTCTTCAAGCAGAAAGATAGCTAATTCGTCAGAATCATTAATGGTTTTGCCATTATAGCTTTTACCAAAGAACGAAGTTACATTCGGAAAGAAGTAGAACGCGCCTTCGGGCAGGTTTACTTTTAAGCCTTCAATATCACTTAATAAGCTATACACCAAATCACGGCGTTTCTTAAACTGGGTACGCATCGCTAATACCGATTCTAACCCACCATCGTAAGCCGCAAGGCCCGCGCGTTGGGTAATTGAGCTGGTACCTGACGTGATCTGCCCCTGTAATTTATCAAACGCCGCAGCAGTTTCTTTGCTCGATGCTGAATAACCTATCCTCCAGCCGGTCATGGCATATGATTTTGAGAAACCATTGATGATAATAACACGATCTTTAATAGCATCAAATTGAGCTATCGATTCGTGTTTTTCACCATAATTAATATGCTCGTATATTTCATCAGACATGATGTATATCTGCGGATGTTTTTCAAACACCTTCGCTAAACCTTCCAGTTCTGCTTTACTGTAAACACTGCCTGTTGGGTTACTTGGCGATGAAAACATGAACAGTTTTGATTTCGGAGTGATAGCAGCCTCTAATTGCTCAGGGGTTATCTTAAATTCGGTATCAACATCAGTATCAATAAATACACTAACACCTTCAGCCAGTTTTACAATTTCGCTGTATGATACCCAATACGGAGTTGGGATGATCACTTCCTCGCCCGGGTTAACCAAACACATTACCGCGTTAGCGATAGACTGTTTAGCGCCGGTTGATACTACTATCTGGCTAAAATCATAATCAAGATCATTCTCGTCCTTCAGCTTCTTTGCAATGGCCTTACGCAGTTCAGGGTAGCCTGATACCGGTGTATAATAGGTGTAATTTTCATCCATCGCCTTTTTGGCGGCATCTTTAATATGCTCAGGTGTGTGAAAATCGGGTTCGCCAAAGCTAAGGCTGATTACGTCTACCCCTTTCGCGGCAAGCTCACGGCCCATTTTGGCCATTTTAATAGTTGCCGACTCAGACAGGTTGTTGATCCTGTTACTTAATGCACTCATGTTTAATTTTTTATCTTATTGCGGCAAAGATAAAAAAGTTTACAGTTAGCAGTGAACAGTTGGCAGTTTTTAGAAAGTTTGCAAACACCCATGTTGAAATGTTGTTTAACTGAAAACTGCCTGCCCTCAACTGCCAACTATTTTATAGATTTGGCAATAATTCAGAAAGCTTTGCGCGAACAAAAACGGATCATACTTTTTTCGATAATTATTGGTGTTGTGCTGATGCTGGCAAAGTTCGGGGCTTACCTGCTAACCGAATCAAACTTTGTACTTGCGGATGCTGCCGAGAGTATTGTAAACGTAGTTGCCAGTTCGTTCGCGTTTTTCAGCATCTACCTTTCATCACAACCGCGCGACGAGAACCACCCTTACGGGCACGGCAAGGTTGAATTTTTTTCGGTTTTTGTTGAAGGCTCGCTGATAGGCATAGCGGGTATATTAATAGTAGTAAAAGCTATTTATGGCATCATTTATCATAGCGAAATTCATGATCTGCTTACAGGCGCCATCATTATTTTCGTAACCGGTGCTATAAATGGCGCTTATGGATATTATATGATCCGTAAGGGCAAGGAATTACATTCCATAACGCTCGAAGCAGACGGCAAACATCTCCTTACCGATATGATCACCAGCGCCGGCCTGGTTATTGGCCTGTTGCTTATTTATTTCACAAAAATTGATTTGCTCGATAATATACTATCCATCATTGTGGGGTTGTATATAAGCTTCGAAGGCTATAAACTGATACGGCGATCGGTA